>VOFK01000074.1_pt1 | contig 46000 bp, 64 predicted proteins | sample 5384121 | NCBI WGS metagenome assembly VOFK01 (sample SAMN12384730, study PRJNA508395) | human gut metagenome | isolation source: healthy gut J | host: Homo sapiens | reverse complement strand
CACGACGTCAATGCCGCGCTCCATTAAAAAGGGGTTCAGTCCGCATTCTTCGGCAAGCATAGACTTGCTCTTGATAAAATGACGCACATTATGTTCGTTCAGAATCTCGTAGACAATGGCACAATATTCATCGGCATCTTTCGCCCAATGAACGATTGCTCCGTTGGCGGTGGCATTCTTCTCAAATTCCAGTAAAAGTTCTTCGAGGTGGCTGTTGGAATATAGTTTCAACTCACAAGCCTTGTTGCGCAGTTCCTCCCATTCGGGAACTTCCTTGCTCATCTTATCCCTTTTGGCACGGACCAGCCAAAGAGTTTCATTATGCCATGCTGCCATTTTGCTGTCCTGCAAGAATTTCTCGGCAGCCTTTGAATGTCTGGTACTCATGATTGCGACGCTAAGATTTCTACTATATGGATAATTCTAATCGGCAGATGTTCCCGTTCGATGACGCCTTGCATGTGCATCAGGCAGGAACTGTCCGCCCCGACAATGTATTCGGCTCCGGTAGCCATGTGGTCTTTCACCTTGTCACGCCCCATGCAGACGGATACCGCCTGTTCTTCTACCGCAAACATTCCTCCGAAGCCGCAGCACTCGTCAATATGGCTCGGTTCAAAGACTTCGATACCTTCCACAAGATTTAGCAAATCACGCAACTTATTGTAATAAGGGATATTCAACTCGCTCGGAGCGGAATTAAACAATTCGCGCACGCCGTGACAACTGTTGTGTATGCTGACCTTATGCGGAAAGCGTGCAGGCAGTTTCGACGGTTTTATCACATCGTGAATAAAATCACAGAGGTCATAAATCTTTCCCGCACTTTGGCAAACGTGCCCTTCTTTCTTCAAAATACCGGGATGATTCTCTTTCACAAAAGCCACACAACTGGCCGAGGGACCGACGATATAATCGTACTCCCGGAACAGGTCGTCAAAACGGAGCGCCAACTTAGCCGATTCACCTTCAAAACCGGCATTTGCCATTGGCTGTCCGCAACAGGTCTGATCCAACGGATAATCGACGTCTACTCCCAAACTTTTCAATAGTCTATACGATGCCACCCCTACATTGGGATAAATAGCATTGATATAACAAGGAATAAACAAACCTACTTTCATAATATATTATGTAAAAATTATAAGCATCCTCTGCTACATCCGCCTATGTGTCTAGCGGATATCAATTAGTTTGTGCGTTTGCAGGCTGAGTCTCCATTTGGGATGTCGCATGACGCAATCCACCGTATCAGCAGTATTAATACAAGAACAAGGCTGGAGGAAAAAATGTTCGGCGGGAAGTAGTTCAAAAATACTGATATCTTGTCCTTCGTAGACTACTTTCACTTCATCGATCCGGTTGATCTTCAGCTCCACGCCTTGTTTGGGCGAGCAAGTCACCCAGTCGACAGATTCGGGCAAGGGGTTCGTACCGTTGGTTTCTACGGTCACGTATTTACCGGCTTCATGCAAGCGGTCGATCAAGGTGTCGTCTATCCAAAGGGAAGGTTCGCCTCCCGTAAGGACAACGGTTACGGCAGGATATTTCTTAACTTCGGCGATGATTTCATCATCGGTCATCATTGTTCCTTCTTCATGCTGTGTGTCGCAAAAGCTACATTTCAGGTTACATCCGGAGAAACGGATGAAAATAGCAGGAGTCCCGGTATAATATCCCTCCCCTGCAAACTGTAAAAGATTTCATTAATCTTTCTCATCGTTCACTAATTTGTTTTGTCCGCTATGGTTTATTCTTCCTTATCTTCCGAATGGTCTTTTTACATCATTCGAGGCATTGTCTTTACAGTGTCCTTCTCGTAAATGACAATATTGCCTTCCGACTCCTGTACCTCTACTTTATAGCATTGCGGAATCTGTTTGCACACCCAGCGGGCAATATTCTCTGCGGTGGGATTGAACGGGAGTACTTCATTCAGGTTCTGGTGGTCGAGTTTTTCCATGACCACTTCTTTAATACGGGTGAAATCTACCACCATACCGTCTGCATTGAGTCGTGCCGAACGGCAGTAGACAGTGATAATCCAGTTGTGACCGTGTAGACTGGCGCATTTGCTGCGATACGGGAGCACCAGCTTATGAGAAGCCGATATCTCCAAACGTTTGATTACTGTAAACATTGTTATACGTCTTTTTTTAGGTTATATGCATCTAATGTCACCTCGATGCAATGACAAAGGTAATATAAAAAAAGAGTTTCCATTCAGCAAATCCGATGTTTTTTTCCTGTTTTTACACTATCTTTGCTGCATGAAAACTCTCTGTATCATTTTAGGAAGCATCTCCCTGGCACTCGGCATTCTCGGTATCTTTCTGCCGTTGTTGCCCACGACTCCTTTTCTGTTACTCACAGCTGCCCTTTATTTCAAGGGTTCGCCACGATTATATAACTGGTTACTGAATCACCGGCACTTCGGTCCTTATATCCGTAACTTCCGCGAGAATAAAGCAATTCCGCTCCGAGCCAAAGTTATCTCACTTGTGCTGATGTGGGGAACAATGCTATATTGCATCTTCTTCCTCATTCCTCTGCTATGGGTAAAAAATTCTCTTGGGGTTGATTGCCGCAGGGGTCACTTATCATATTCTCTCTTTCAAGACATTAAGATAGTTGGAAAGTCCCTGACGGGCATCTGCCAGTTTATCTTCCCAATGTTTTACGGAGTTCTGCCCAATAATATCGGTTACATATTTTACGGAGATAAACGGAATTTCCTTGGCACGGCAGACAAATGCTTGTGCATAGGCTTCCATATCTACTACGTCTCCGCTGACGTGAGTCAGTTCTGTCAGGAAGCTATCCCCCGTATTACAAGTTCCATTCTCCGTCCAGTGCCTGCAATAACCTTTCGCTTCGAGCAAAGCTGCAGAATCGATTTCGCATTCGATTCCCAGACCTGCCAGCCTTCTGCATATCACGGTCTACAAACTTCCGGCAGACAAAAATATCCCCAACCTGATGATTGACAGTCCCCGCACTTCCGATATTTAAAACCAAGTCGGGTTGCACCTGACGAATAGCCTCAGCCAGATGAAAGGCTGATTTTACTTTACCAATACCTGTGCGGATGTAATAAGGTTCTACATCAGGCCACTTTATTTCCACAAATTCGCCTTGGACGGCGTAGGTTACTAATATCTTCAACATAATACGTTTCCAAAAATAGATTACTATTACTGTTTCTTATGTCACTATTCTTACGTCACTAGAAACTTTGCAAAGATATAAATATTTTTTTCTTCTGATGTGTTGGTCACTTCAATATCACAATCATTCATCTCAAAACAGATTCCGCCAAAATGACCCATACCTATATTTATTAATAAAGAAGGAAAATGACAATTCAATACAGTACAAAATCTGCTCAAAATACCATTAACAATAGATACCGAATATACTATTTTGAACTAAAAAGAACATTTTATCCCGAAAAGTTTTTTGTAATATCAGAGTTAATCGTATTTTTTTGTGTACAATTTTGGTGTAGTGATGACAGAAGAAGAAAAAAAGTTATTGAAAACCTTTGAAACGCAACTACGGCATTTGATATATATCCACGATGAATTAAAGCGTGAAAATGCCGAATTGAAGAAGCTTCTTTATATGGAAAAGCTAAAAAATGAGAAGGTACAGGCTCAATACGATGAATTGGAAGTCAGCTATACGAACCTAAAGACAGCTACGGCAATCACCCTTAACGGCAGCGACGTAAAAGAGACGAAGTTGCGATTGTCAAAATTAGTGCGTGAAGTCGATAAATGCATCGCTTTGTTGAATGAATAAAGAAGGAGATGTATGAACGATAAGATAAAAATAAACCTGCAAATAGCAGACTCAAACTACCCGTTAACCATCAACCGAGAGGAAGAACAAACGGTACGGGAAGCCGCCAAGCAGGTAAATATCAGGCTTAATAAGTACCGGGAAGTATACAAAAATCTGGAACCGGAAAAGATTATTGCCATGGTAGCCTATCAGTTCTCGTTGGAGAAACTGCAATTAATGCAACGTAACGATACCACTCCTATACGGAAAAGGTAAAAGAACTAACGGAATTGCTGGAAGATTATTTTAAAGAGGAATAAGAACGACCGGCCATTCGCTGATAAGAGAGGAAAACAACCACGCACTGCAGAATATCCGAGCAATGACCTGTTTTGATATTTGGCGGTGCGTTTTTATTTATATACTTAAATTAAATGTAGAATGATAGCAATAATAGCAACAGCAATTGCTTGCTTCATCGTAGGAGGATTACTTTCATACATACTATTCCGGTATGCACTGAAATCCAAATACGACAACGTCCTGAAAGAAGCGGAAACTGAAGCTGAAGTAATTAAGAAAAACAAATTGCTGGAAGTAAAGGAGAAATTCCTGAACAAGAAAGCTGATTTGGAAAAAGAAGTGGCACTGCGTAATCAAAGATCCAGCAGGCGGAAAACAAATTGAAACAGCGCGAAATGGTACTCAGCCAGCGTCAGGAGGAAATCCAGCGCAAGAAAATGGAAGCCGAGGCTGTAAAAGAAAACCTGGAAGCGCAGCTTGTGATTGTTGATAAGAAGAAAGAAGAACTGGACAAACTGCAACAGCAGGAAATAGAAAAGCTGGAAACAATCTCCGGTCTGTCTGCCGATGAAGCAAAAGAACGCCTGGTCGAATCACTGAAAGAAGAAGCTAAAACGCAGGCACAGTCATTTATCAATGACATCATGGATGATGCGAAACTGACTGCCAGCAAAGAAGCAAAACGTATTGTTATCCAGTCTATCCAACGGGTAGCTACGGAAACTGCAATCGAAAACTCCGTAACGGTATTCCATATCGAATCGGACGAAATCAAAGGACGTATCATCGGACGTGAAGGACGTAATATCCGTGCTTTGGAAGCAGCCACCGGTGTGGAAATCGTTGTTGATGATACTCCGGAAGCAATCGTTCTTTCCGCATTCGACCCGGTTCGACGTGAAATTGCCCGTCTGGCACTGCATCAGCTTGTGACCGACGGACGTATCCACCCCGCACGCATCGAAGAAGTAGTGGCTAAAGTACGTAAACAAGTAGAAGAAGAAATCATAGAAACCGGTAAACGTACAACGATCGACCTTGGTATCCATGGTCTGCATCCTGAACTGATCCGTATTATCGGTAAAATGAAATATCGTTCTTCATATGGACAGAACCTGTTGCAACATGCACGTGAGACAGCCAATCTCTGCGCTGTAATGGCATCGGAACTGGGTCTGAACCCGAAGAAGGCGAAACGTGCCGGATTGTTGCATGATATAGGTAAAGTGCCTGATGAAGAACCGGAATTGCCACACGCATTGCTGGGTATGAAACTCGCAGAGAAATACAAAGAGAAACCGGACATCTGCAACGCTATCGGCGCTCACCACGACGAAACGGAAATGACGAGTCTGTTGGCTCCTATCGTACAGGTTTGTGATGCTATCTCCGGTGCACGTCCGGGCGCACGCCGTGAAATCGTAGAGGCTTATATCAAGCGTCTGAATGATCTTGAACAATTGGCGATGTCTTATCCGGGTGTAACCAAGACTTATGCAATCCAGGCAGGACGCGAACTCCGCGTTATCGTTGGTGCGGATAGGATTGACGACAAGCAGACAGAAAGCCTGTCCGGCGAAATCGCTAAGAAAAATCCAGGATGAGATGACTTATCCGGGACAAGTGAAGATTACCGTAATTCGTGAAACACGTGCGGTTAGCTTCGCTAAATAAAAATCAGAATACAAAAAAGGATTCAATAGATGAAGGGGCGAAGCAATTCGCCCTCTTTTTTAATATACACTGTAATTAATACTTAGCAGATTATTCATTTTTACCCCGTAAACATCAATCTATGAATAAGTTTCAATTCGAAGTTTGTGCCAATTCAGTAGAAAGCTGTCTGGCAGCACAAAAAGGCGGAGCCAACCGGGTAGAACTATGTGCAGGTATTCCGGAAGGCGGAACAACTCCTTCTTATGGAGAAATTTCCGTAGCACGTGAGGTTCTCGATACAACTCGTTTGCACGTCATTATCCGTCCCCGGGGCGGTGACTTCCTCTACTCTCCTATCGAAGTAAAGGCAATGCTGAAAGATATAGAAATGGCCAAACAGCTTGAAAGCTGACGGGGTCGTATTTGGTTGTTTAACTGCCGAAGGAGAAATTGATCTTACTATCATGCAAGAGTTAATGAAGGCAGCACAAGGATTGTCCGTTACTTTCCACAGGGCTTTTGACGTTTGTCGTGATCCGAAGAAAGCACTGGAACAAATCATTGCACTTGGCTGCAATCGTATTCTCACTTCCGGTCAACAACCAACTGCTGAATCAGGCATCCCTTTGCTCAAAGAATTACAAGAGCAAGCGGCAGGAAGGATTATCCTACTTGCAGGATGCGGCGTCAATGAAAAGAATATTCATCGAATCGCCTCGGAAACAGGGATACGGGAATTTCATTTCTCTGCCCGTGAAAACATCAAAAGCGGAATGAATTATAAAAATGAATCAGTATCCATGGGCGGCACTGTACATATCGACGAATACGAACGAAACGTAACTACCGCCCGGAGAGTTATGGATACGATTCAAGCTACAAATAGGGAATGACCGTGATATAAATACCTGTGATAATAGCCGAAGTAATCACTCCGGAAATATTAGCGCCCAAAGCATCGCCCAGAACAAATGAGTCCGGATTATCCTTGCTCACGATCTTCTGGGCAACTTTAGCCGTAGTGGGAACACAGCTAACAGCTGCAATACCAATCACCGGATTATAATTGCCGCGTTTGATGAAATACATGATATAACCACCGATAATCCCTCCGATGCCGGAAAGCAACAGTGCTACAATACCCAGAACTAGTAACTTCAAGATTTTAGGATCAAGCAACAGGTGAGCGTCGCAAAGTACACCCAACAAAAGTCCTAACATAAAGGTAGAACCATAAAGTAACGGACCACTAACAAAATCATATATATGTTTCATGCCCGATTCGCGAACGGCAACCCCCAGAAACAAAGAGAAGAACAAAGGAGAAGCAACCGGAAACAAGAAACAGAGAACAGCACAAAGAACAGCCGAGAAAGCCAGCTTCACTTTAGCGTCATAATTCTTCGGAGCCTTTTTCGTTACCATTTTAATGGCACGGAACCGTTTTGGTACTAACAATTTCACCAGATAAGGATACCCCCCATACGTCAACCCCAAATACAGATAGGCAACTACGGTGATGGGGACAAACAAATGCTTTGCCAGAGCCAGCGAAGTAAACAATACCATCGGGCCATCCGCACCACCTACCATAGCAACAGAAGCACTTTCTTTTTTAAGGTCAGTCCGAGAGCAGCAGCGATAGGCACCGTCAGGAAGGTACCCAGTTCGGCACACAAAGCAAGGAATATACTAGCAAAGGGTTTCTGAAGCAGGAAGCCTACATCCAGCAGGGTTCCGATCCCCATAAAGACAAAACAGGCTATCAGTCCGTTACTGAATGTAAGAGTGTATACAGGTTGTAGAAAGTCTATCTGCATCGTATTCATCAGATCATCCGTATCCGAAAGCATCGGGTCGAGAAAGAGGTTGCCTAATGTGCCATCCGGCATCATCAATGTTCCGCAGTTGATAGCTACCATGCCTAGCCCCATCGGGATCATGACCATAGGCTCGAGCACTCCTTTCCACCCGAGATAGATAAGCAGTAAACCGAGAAGTACCAGAAAGATTCTGGCAGAAGCGAGGAACCAACCGCTCGCCATCATTGTGCCAATGCCTTGAAATAAGGTCGCGAAATCTATATTTTCCATAAATAAGTGTCTTTTTATTGTTTGTTGGTAGTAGATTTCTTTAAATTCTTTTTGTTGGTATGTGCCAGCTCTTCTTCTTTGAGAAAGAACTCACGTGTATCCCGCGGATAATAATAGTCCAGCAGAGTTTCATCCGAAGCTCCGTGACTTACACCATGATAATAACCGGCGTAACCGGTAAAGTTACGGTTGATACCACGACTGAAGTCTTCACGATAATCCCCCAATACTTCTTCTGCTTCAAACGGTATCTGTCTGACAAGTTTCTCCACTTTCTGACGATGCTGCCGCCAGCGATGAAGGCGGATTAGCTCCAGCTTGTGGGAACTATAAAAAGTCAAACGAATCGGCAGCATAAGCAATCAGTTTGATAACTGCCGCGACAAAGAAGCCTATGAGAAAGGTTAACCCCATCATAGCCAATGTGGATAATAATAAATGAATCATAGTAATATAAAAACTAGTTGTACAATCATTTATGCACAAACAAGACACGTCCGGAAAATGAATATAATCCGAACCTGCTAAACATATTTGCACAAATTCTCAGGAATACTTATGGCAAAGAAGGGCTAAATCAAGATATGGGCTAAGGTATAGATATAATACCTATTGGAATACTTTAAATAGTCAGTATCTGAATATATAATTTTCCTTTTATCTTCGGATAGACGGAAAGTTCTAGAACTCAACAACTGTACAATCGTAGGTATATCATTAAATTTCAGTGTACGGATAGGAGATATGTTTCTTGGAAGAGAAAAAAAGCAGTCAATATGCCGAAATCATAATGTTCCGCAGGTGCCGAAGAAAATCCGGTAGGCGAGACGTCACAAAGAACCGGGACTCCGGTTTCTTCCCGAAAATCCCTGCAAGTCTTCTTCATTGGAGAACAAACCTACTCCAACAAGTAAAAATGCAAGTGACAGTATGCACAATAGATACTTCATAATAACTCTCCTACAAACGTAACAATTAATTCGCACAAAAGTGCGCCCGATAGAGAAGAATTAACGAATATTGCATTCTGTCACACTACATTACTACCTTCCTATCCTACATTTTTCTACAACCCGTGAATGGTTTTCATCAGTTGTTCTCCCAGTCCGATAGTATATCCTTGAGATACAAAAGACCACCCGGTTGAACGTATCGGCAATAATAAACATAGGAAGAATATCCGAATTAGAAAGATTCATCGACTTAGCAATCTGATTTTGGATACGATTGTCTATATCTACCCCATAAGCAATAGTAGAAGGTAGTCCCTGAAACTCCGCAGGATGAAACTTCTTGTATTGTTCCTCGGAGGGGAAAAGAAGAACAATCTTTCTACCCCATTTCTCAAACTCACTGCCCAAAGCGGCAATGTCTCTCAAAGCATGGTTGGTAGGTTCCTGCCCTACTCCCAACACACCGACAACAAAATATCCCCTTCCACAAGTTTGTAGAATACTTTGTGATGTTGATTGTATTTCTTCATCTCCTAACGGACGATAGAGCGATTCCGAATCAAAATTTCCAATCACCTGTACCTGTTCTTTGCTTTCTCTCATCACCAATTCAATATCGGTAGTCGCTTCCGGTTTCACATTAAAGAAAGTGATATTGGAAAGCACTGCACCACTTTGCCATACGGCTTCCGGTGACTAACATATAATACCCGGAATCCAGTTTTGCTCCATTCTTTAGAAGATTCGCCCACGTAGCACCTTTTCCCATATCTACATCCCCCTCATCATAATTCAACAGTTGGAATACCCCGTCTTTGAACTTGGAAAGCGTAAAATGAGAATAATACTTCGGATCGGGCAATGAGGCAATAGGTTTATAAGTAGCACGCAATATGCCGGTAGTGGCCTGTACAGGAGAACTTGTAGAGAAATTCACATCAAAAGTATGTCCCTCCTTATCAGTATACTGCACTTTCCCTGTCACCTTATCTATCCGGGCAGGTATACCTAAAGTACGTGCCATTGCCACAAAGAAGATATCACGCGACTTTTCATCTGCTACACGCGCTTTCCACACTCCTATCGGCGACATAGGTATACGCTGCGAATTCAACTCATTATTGATTTGGATTTCCTTCTTACACCATTCTACCAACCGTATCGGTTCTTTTATAAACTCCCCTGCTTCTTCCTTTGAAATGACTTTCTTGAAAAAAAGAACGGTAAGGTGTCAACATTTCATTCTCTACACGTGGATTGGCACTCTCCGCACATGCCCATAAGTCCGTTTCCTGAGGATCAGGAGCATTCTTCAAATGGTCTTCCAATACTTCCAAAGAGACATCCCTCCAGTCCTTTGCAGAAAGTTGTTGTAATAAGGGCAAAAAGCAAGTCCTTCTCTATCACATTCGGCTGCCGACTTCCGGAAATCAAGTAACGTCTGATAGTTTCCCCGCGAAGCGACCAACATTTTCACAAACTGTTCCGTATCGGCAATACCTTCTTGTTGAAACGAAGCCAACGCAGTTTTTGCACGTTCTTCCGTCAGCATCGTGGCAACATACGCATTACGAATAGAATCCTCCTTAGCCAGACGAAGATCATTTTTCGGCACGCTGTTCCGGAGTTACTTCAGGCAAATTGGCTCCTTCAACCGGAGGAGTGATATCCAAATCCAATGTATATGCTTCTCCTCCTTTCTTATCTAAAAACCAAATTCAAAGTATCTTCTTTACCAAAAGACAACTTAGAAAAGCCGAATGCCCCGTCAGCGGAAGCCCATACCAACATATCTCCTTTACCGGCTGTCAACGATGCCCGGCCGTCGGTACCAGTGTATTTGGTAGCTACCGTATAAAAACTCGGCATAATTGTACACCTTAAAATCAACTTTGGCTCCGGAAACAGGTTTCCCATTCGCATCTGTCACCGTCACCACGGCTTTTGCCGTCGGAGCATAATTCCCTATTACATTGATTTCAGTATAGTTAGGAGTTTCGAGCATAATCTCCTCCGGACCGTTATAACGTCCGAATACCTTGGTATGCATCAGCATTCCACGACTTGCAGGCGCATTAAACCAACCCAGATTCAAGACCGGTTCCGGTTCGCAAGCCCCGAAGAAATACCATTCACCGTCTGCCCAAGCCTCTACCCACGCATGGTTATCATCGGTATGTGCCCAACGGGGAGTATAAACCTGACGCGCAGGAATCCCAACGGAACGCAATGCGGCAACAGTAAAAAGTGGATTCTTCCCCACAACGCCCGTATGCCGTCTTTACTGAAGCCAAAGGCGAACTAGTGCGGGCGTCACTCGGACGATACACCACCTTCTCATGACACCAGTGGTTCACTTCCAGAATTGCATCTTTCATCGAAAGGCCTTTCACCCTCTCTTTCAATTCTCCATAAAATACTTTTCGCGAATCATCCAGATTCTCATTATTCACCCGGATAGGCAAAACAAAATGCCGGAATAATTCATCGGTGACGTTTTTTCCCCAAGACATTTCGTTACGGGCCTGCTCGGAAAGACGAAGATTCTCCAGATAGTAATTTCCGAATAATCCGTAATATCCCCTATCGGCATATAGGCATACAAAAACATCAGAGCTTCACGCTCGGGAAAGAGTCAAAGTCGAATCGGAAAAGATTGTGAACAAATCTCCATGAGGAAGTGCCCTCTGCTTCTGTTCAAAATCCTGAAACACCTGATTCCGGTAAGCCTCCTCCTTCAGAAAGTGAGATTCACCACAGGAAAAACAATACAACCGATAGAATCGGAACAAGTAATAGTCGAATGTGTGTGTTTATATTCATATCTTAATAAAATAAATATGTGAGCTATTTTATGCGTACTTAAAAGATATGTTCACAAAATTACAAGTTTTTTTCAGAAAGACGGTACAAGTCCTTGTAAATGTATGTAATAGGTTTGTAATATATACCGTGTTCGAACCTCTTATAAAAAGAAAAAGCAGAAGAAAAAGAAATATTTTATGTTTTACAGCATATAATTCAAAAACATTTCGTATCTTTGCAGTGTTAATAAAGAAAACAAGATGTAAAACCGCTCTTCAAAACGTGGAGGGCAAAAAAAGAGGAAACAAATTATGAAAAAGAATGCAAATGAAAAGATTATGATGTTACAGTACCGTATTAAACGCTATCAAGCAATGGGAAATGGTGCAATGTGCCAAACCCTGAACGGTAAACTTCAAAAACTGCTGTCACAGCAGGTTGCCATGTAAATAAACACACTAATTATATTGAAATAAAGCGAGGAACTTTCGAGTATCCTCGCTTTTTTTATACTTTTGTACTCTAAAGATAATAAAACACATCAATTATGAAGAAACTATTAATATCGGTCGCGGTATTCGCCTTTGCCATAGCCTCATTTGCACAAGCACCCGGCTATGAATTCACAACCGTTGTATCCCACAAAGCCACACCTGTCAAAGATCAGTCGTCCACCGGAACTTGTTGGTGCTTTGCCACTGCATCTTTTATGGAGTCGGAACTGTGCTCGCATGGGGAAAAGGAGGAAATACGATTTATCAGAGATGTTCATCGTCCGCCAAAAGTACATGAACCAAATGGAAGATAATTATCTCCGACGCGGAAAAGGAAATATCGGCGAGGGAAGCCTGGCACATACTTTTAAAAACGCTTATAAGCAAGTAGGAATTGTACCGGAAGAGGCATACTCCGGTTTGATAGACGGCAACAAAGAACATAACCATGGAGCGTTATCACGTTATTTCAAGGCTTTGGTAGACGCAAATATCGCTTCTAAAAAGCGTACTCCGCAATATTATGCACTTATCAATAATCTGTTCGATACGTATTTGGGTAAACTGCCGGAGAAATTCACTTATAAAGGAAAGGAATATACACCGCAGTCTTTCACCGAAAGCCTGGGACTGAATATGGATGATTACATAGAACTGACCAGCTTCACCCACAAACCTTATTATGAAATGTTCTCTCCCGAGGTACCGGACAACTGGGAGAACCAGCCGATGTATAATCTTCCGTTGGATGAACTGATTGAAACTATCGACTATGCACTGAACAAAGGATATACCGTATGTTGGGACGGTGATGTCAGCGAACAAGGCTTCTCTTTTAAGAACGGAGTTGCTATCAATCCACAAGTGGAAGACGTAAAAGATTACTCTACTACCGATCGCGCCCGTTTTGAAAGTATGCCGAAATATCAACGCCTGGACGAAGTGTTTAAGTTTGAGCACCCTTATCCGGAAATCGCCGTAACACCTGAAATCCGTCAGGAAGGCTATGAAAAGTTTGTAACTACCGACGACCATTTAATGCATATCACCGGCATTGCAAAAGATCAGAACGGTACTAAATATTATATTACCAAGAACTCCTGGGGAGCAGAAAGTAACAAGTCCGGCGGTTACCTGAATATGTCCGAAAGCTATGTACGTGCCAAGACTATCTGCGTTATGGTACACAAAGACTCCCTACCGAAGGAATTGAAACAGAAACTCGGAATCCGATAAAACGTATCGGGCAAATTCTTATAGACTTAGTTGGAAAAAAACAGGGCGGAAAAAGTAGTATTACTTCACCGCCCTATTTTCTTATTAACCCACTATTAAACCCTTTTTTCTTTTATTTCTTTTTCAGCGTCACATCACTGATTTCTACCACACCACCTTTACCTAGGGAAAGGATAGCTACATAACAATCTTTCAGGATAGCCGCATCATCATCAGTATCGGATACTTCCAGATTGGCATTTGATTTCTTACTGCTGATAGCATTCACCACCTGTCCCATATCATAGTAAACCACTACTTTAGTCCATTTATCAGCATCCTTAATCTTGAAGTTATACTGTGCACCCGAAGCGTTTGGTTGAGCGTCCGCATCATAATCTCTACGCATGAAGAAAGTAGTGTTCAGCTTACCGTTATCATTCTTTTCCTCATTCGTCTGCTTGATATATACACTTACCGGAGTGCCGGCTTCCTTAGCTTTTGCATAGAAAGTGAGAACATAGATACCCTTTTCCAGACCGTCGGTAACACGCTGTCCCAAGAATGCCTTGTACCAGGAAATATTCTTTTCGGCTCCGGAGTTGTCAATCTTCATGGCATTCGGATACTTGGCGTCTCCTGTCTGTTCCCAAGCAATGGTAGTCGCTCCGTCAGCTTCATTATTCATGATAAACCATTCTCCTGCGGTAGCCTTGTTGGCGTTAGTTACTTTAGTTTTCACTTCGGTAGCAAACTTTTCGTTTTTAATCAGATTTTGAGCACTTACGCTTACTCCCGCGATAGCCAAAAGGCCGGCAAATAATACTTTCTTCATCTTATAGCAATTTAATTGTTAATATCTCAATTTCTATTCTTTCTTATTTTATCCTGTTGAATGACAAATTTATAATTCCCGGTCATTTTCTTTTCTTCTGCTTTCAGTGTGATCCGATAAATCTCCTTACCCCATACATTAGACAGGCGCGGATCATCTAACTTGACAGTTTCCAGTTCGGCTTTAAATTGAGCCGGATAGTCCAGTTCCACCTTCTGTCCTCTGACTTCGATACGCACTTTTTGCCCGGCGACGGAAATGTAACATTTCCCCAAGTCAGGAAGTTTACCTGATTAGGCGCCAGCACTTCATTTAATGTATAGTTGTCGGCCACCACCAACTTACGGTCATCCAGTTTATAAGAACGAACCCAGCTTTTTACTTTCGCTTCTGCCGGATAGGCAGCAGCTATATCAGTAGAGAAAAAAGCGATTCTTCTCATTACACACCGGTATTGGTAGCCTTTATAGTCCTGACCGAATTTCTGCGATATCCCGTTAATCATCGGCAAGTTATGATAATCACTCTGCATCGTCCAAATCTTATAGCGGTCCTTTCCGAATGTCTGTTTGGTATATGTGCCCACGCCGGCGTCAATCAATACGGGAATCGTATTCACATACAAAGAGAATGTGCCCGCATCATTATGATTGTGGCTTTCGTTATTGAACCCTCCTTTGGTTGCTACAAACATTCCATGTTTATTCTTCATATAGCAGAATTCCGTTTCGGGATACCAAGTCACGTCCGGCATCTCATGTTTAGGGGTCGCTTTGGCAAGATCATTACAGCAAAGCAAAGACTGGAGAGAACGGAAAGCATCATTACCCATTGTAGCATACGGCTTTCTGCCATTCAATAGATAAGCGGCAAAATGCATCATCTCCTCACTGTTCACAGCCTTACCGAAACGATAGATCAATAAAGGATCACCCCCGCCTTGTGCAGATGCATCGGCAAAGTTCACTACCCAGCCATTGCCTACATAAGAGCGTGACATATATTCACCCATTCGGCGAATCATCGGTTCCTGAAACAAGGATATTTTGCCACCCGTACCGTCAGAAAGAATCTGAAGATAATCATAAAGTTTACCGGCTGCGTGTCCCCAGTAGGAAGTTCCTTCTTCACAAGCCCCGTCGGATTTCACAAAGTTTATGAACTTATCCACCGATTTCATCGAACGGTAAACGGCTTTGACCAGTTTATCCTTGTTGTTCTCCATTAATAAGAAACATTGCAGCGCATTGGAGTTACACCATGGATTCCAGTTGTTGATAATCTCTCCCGGCTGCCAGTTGAATGCCATCCACCACATATCATCATCATTCATATATGGATCGAGGATACGTTCTTTAATCGCTTTACGCATTTGCAGAGAAACAACCGGATTGATTTTGTCGAAAGGCTTACGGAAAAAATAGTGTACCCACGCCATTAAAAGCACCATAACCACCGGAACCAAGATCGATAATCTGTTCACGGAAATCGGGAAGAGAACGCTTACTACTTTGTCGGGGCAGATGAGCAGACAATACCCATGAATTCATCTCGCAGCTCATGTAAGCTCCGTTTAATAACTGGTCGATGAAACGCCCCTTGCCTTCTGCCAGTTCTGCCAGCATCAGCGCATTCAATGCCTGGCGGTTGGCGTCATAAGGAGCTTCCATTACTTTACGATTACCACTACGTTCGTATTCCAGATAAGCAGTGGCAGGAATCAGTTTCCATTTATAATCGAGAAGTTTCTCACCGGCTGCGATAAGACGTTGCTTGTTAGGCCCCATTAACGAATCCCAGGCTGCCCGATCGGTATAAGCCGGATAAGGCACCCAAGCTTGTTTCATTACTAATACGTTTTTCAACGTAGCTTCATCAGCCGCTTTTTGCAGCATATTTCGTTCGGTGTAAGCATTGGCTTTGAAAGAAAAAGACTTCCCAAAGTTTTGCAACCAGAAGAAAACAAAGTAAATGTTTCATTCGATTCATGGTATTTTGTTCATTTAAGTATGGCAAAGATAGCGCATCTCCCTAAAAACGAGGTGAACAAATCATACGAACCTGATGACAAAATAGTACAGAGTTCAAGAATTGTACTCACAGAGAGCTTAAATTAAGTATTCAAGTCATAAAAGCGATGATTTTATCCTGCAAAAAACAGAGGCTCTATTTGAGTAAAACAGAGGCTCTGTTTGGGGTAAATAGAGGCTCTGTTTGAGTGAAATAGAGGCCCTGTTTTATTCCCAGTCACTGAACTCGAAACTGAGCTGTTCCCAGACCCCGTGTTGCTCATCGGCTTCTTCTTTCGGATTGGAAACGGAAAGTCCGATAAGGCGGATCGGATGTTGCTCGTATTCCACTGTTTTCAATAATTCCTTGGCGAGTGGAAGCACGCGGTCCAGCGTCGTCAACTCCTGCGACTGGGTGATACTGCGGGTGATGATCTGACTAAAATCATGGAACTTGATTTTCAGCGTCAGAGTGTTTCCCTTGAACTCTTTTCGTTGCAGTCGTTCTATCAGTTCTACCGCCATGTGATATAGTTCGATAATAACAGATGAACGGGAGGAAATATCCCGTTCCAATGTACGCTCGCACCCGATAGATTTACGAATACGAACCGCTTCCACAGGACGTTCGTCGATCCCTCGTGCACATTCGTAATAAAGTGATCCTGACTTTATCCAAAATGCGCGGTCAATGTCTCCAATGAACATTTCCGCAGTTGAAGCCCGTTACGGATTCCCAACAGATGCATTCTCTTTGCCGTGACAGGTCCTACTCCCCAAAAGGATTCAATAGGCAGACGGGCGATGAACTCAAGTGCTTGTTCAGGATGAATAGTGCACAAGCCGTCCGGTTTACGATAATCCGAAGCTATTTTGGCAAGAAACTTATTATAAGAAATCCCGGCAGATGCAACGAGATTCAACTGGTCGCGGAATCTTCTGCTTTTATTTCCTTCGCTATATCCACAGCCAAAGAAATACCCTTCTTGTTCTCCGTCACATCCAGAAAAGCCTCATCCAAAGAAAGAGGTTCGATTATATCGGTATATTCATGAAAGATTTCATGTATCTGACGGGAGACGGACTTATAAACATCCATTCTACCCGGTACGAAAATTAACTGAGGACAAAGGCGCTTTGCCTTCTGTGAGGACATCGCAGAACGGACACCGTAACGCCGGGCTTCATAGCTGGCAGCAGCTACTACTCCTCTTTCTTCGGCATGACCGACTGCCAGAGGTTTTCCCCGAAGCTCCGGATGATCACGCTGTTCTACGGATGCGTAGAAGGCGTCCATGTCAATGTGTATGATCTTTCTCTGAACCATTTCTTGCGATTAGCAGAGCAAACTTACTATAAATTCCTGAATAATTTCTGTTTAGCGGTTCAAAAAATATTCAAGATTGCACCAAACCGACTCTTAATAATACTATATTTGCATATTATCTATTGAAACCACAGGCGCACCTGAAAAGTTTATATCACAGTACTATATACTTCAATATTATGAAAAAAATACTATTTTGCGTATTAATAATGCTTTGCAGCATTTCCGCATTTGCTCAAAAAAAATTACTTTCAAAATAGAAAAGCCAACTCCCAAAAACTTCCTTTATTTGCAATCTTACGACGATATCTACAAAAGACTTATCATGTCCGAAACCGAAGTTTTTTCAAAAGAAGTTGAAAAGCAGGAAAAGAATCCGCCGTTCAATATCATCGCAAAAAGCGAAGCCTCCCGACAGCCTGGTATCTTATCGCTACCATTCTTTCTTTCAAGGTATGTATCAGGCTTATGCGGACCACAGACCGTTTGTGTTATCTCCGGACATGATCTGGTTGTTAATCAGCCAAGGCTTTGCACGACATATCAACGCTAATCAAGAAGCAATGCGAGACTATATCGTCGATTTCTCCGGAAAAACAATCGTTGATTGTTAAGACAGATAAACAGTTGGAAAGATCCTACTCTTTCATGGAATGAGATCTTCCCTCAATTTACAGAACAAATAAAAAAAACAAGTAGGAAATAGCCTGGTTGAAACACTGACTTGCAACTTCTCAACAACAACACCTTTTAGAGAAAATTGCCTCTGAAATAACAATCATGGAATCCGTGAAGCCTTATTTTGAGTTTATTGTTATACGCATTGTTTGCGGAATCCCGGAAATAACCCTCGAAGGTACACCTGAAGATTGGGGAGAAGGTGCTAAGTAAGGCTAAAAGTTTGAAAGGATATAAGCTAACGAATGGTGGATCTCCGAGCTGGAACCTCTTCTGGAGGAATTTGTAAAAAGCATCAAAGGCGAAATTAACAAAGGCTTTTGGCGCAATATGTTTAAATATCATTCGCAAGAGAAGTATGGCGCTCCTAATATGATCGACGGCTGGATAGTGAAATTCTTTCCTTATGACAAAAAAGGACAAAGGAACAATCTAAAACAACTGGAAGGCACAGACAGTCTGCCTGATGAAATAGTAAAAGTAGATTTAAAATATCAGGAAGTATATAACAATACAGTTACAGAAACTCCGTTGGAACTTTGGGCAGGCTTCGTCGGGCTTGAACAGAATAAAAGAAACTTCGCTCTACGACCACAAATCAGTTGGATGATCAGAAAGAAAGACCTCACTAACAACAAAGTGAAAAACAAATTAATGGCAGATGCACAAGGTACAGGTTTCGGTCGTGGCATTTCTATTAGAGTGAAAGAATTTCCTTCTGTTTTGTTAGAACTCACTGAAATAAAGAAATTGGAAATAAGATTCATTAATCAGATTGATATACCGGATGAAATATCAAAGATAAAAATTGAACATTTAGAGTTATTCGGGAAAATAAGCAAAGAAGGAATTGAACGTATCAAAAGACTATTGCCTGATAGTGATATTAAAATAAATGGTTCACGAATATAAGAAATAGTCCCGATGAACGGGACTATTTCTTATATATATCAGGCCTGTTTCTTAGCCAGAAACTTCTTAGTCAGCCACTTTCTTACAGGTTCATCATACAACTTCAGACAGAGGTATGCCAACAGGATATTTCCGAAGAATACTACCAAAGCCACCGGCCATGTATCGGAGAAAGTGAGTTTTTCCCCACTCCACAACCAGGCATAATACAAATACATAAAAAGGATAATGAACGATGTACAAGGGATAGGATATATCTCCCCTAGGAATTTGCAAATTACGGAAGTCCCTTTATCTGTCGTTTTTCCGGAGGCACCCAGGTAAACAAGGATCGGGGAAAAAGAATAATGGTACATACAGAGTCATAAATACCATTCATCCACGAATCTTCCATACCGCCGATATGTGGTATAGACAGTAGAACAGCAATCGCAATACTACATATCCAGAAAGCTCCTCTAATCTTGACCGGTTAAAAAATACGCGACATCAACAACCCTGCGGAAAAAGCAAACAGCAAACGCAGAAATCCTCCGAGCAGATTATAATCCAGCAATGACCAACCTACACCTAAATGCCCATAACCGGAAAGATTGCATACAGCAAATGAAGCCAGTCCGATCGCCGCCAGAATGACAAGCACGGTCAGCCTGTTTGGTCGAGAACCGGCGGATAAACAGGGCATACAGAATATTCCCTTATATACTCGAAAAACAAAGACCAACTCGGACCGTTCAAAGGATACATTTCTCCATTTCCACGAACTTCGGAACCCGAACCGGGTACAGCCGGAATCAAGAAAAGATTGAGAAGCAATGCAAGCATCACCATAGATATGCTGACCTGCGTACCGTCCCACTTCTCACAACCTTGTATACAAAAAACGTAATAGCACCTAAAACTGCTCCCAACACAACCATTGGATGTAAACGGATTAACCTGCGTTTGAAAAAGTCTTTTTGTGTTCATCGTTGTTTTCCAACGGTCGTCATAAGCGTAACCAACAACGAATCCCGACAGGATAAAAAAGAAATCGACGGCCAAATAGCCGTGATTGAACCGCTGGTCTATGGGACTTGTGGCAAAGCCTTCAAATATATGATACCATATAACCAAAAAGAGCAGCGATTCCTCTCAAGCCGTCAAGGAGTTCATAATGGGGTTTACTATCTGCAAATGCAGCAGAAGAAGACATGTTTTTGCATGATAAATTTATAAATTAGATCATTATTTTTGCGTATCACTGATGAGGGCCCAAAGTTACAGAAGTTAGTTATTAAAAAAATTGTCCTACATCAAAAATACGCCCCTACCAGAACTTATTTCCGGCTTCTAAGGCGGCTAAGTGTCGGAAGGGTTATTCCAAAATAAGAGGCAATATATCCTAATTGTACCCGCTGGCATATCTGAGGAAACTGCTGTTTAAATTCCTCATATCGCTCTTTTGGCCGACAAAGTCAGGCGATCTTTGTGTGAACGGTGTAAGCGTCGGTATTCATTCTCTGATGAATGATCCTTCCCCAATAGCCAGTTCGATATTGGTCTGAAAAAAGCCGGATCAAATCAGATAGTGCTATTTTATAGGCAACCACGTCTTCAAGCGTTTCCACAAATTCCTCACTCATTTTATTATAATATAATTCATCCATGCTGAAAACAATCCCTCCTTCACACGAGAAGGAGGTAGTGATTCCTCTCCGTTGACCAGCCAATAAGAGCGGGTCATTCCTTTTTCGATGAAATAAGCTGATCTGCTATATTGATTAGCCTTTATCAATTGATATTTTTTTAGGGAAATGGCAAAGTGTCACATTATCCTTCAATAGTTGTATTGTATCATCAGAAACCGGATACAGAGAGGTCATCATTTCTATTACATTCGTCATAAAGCAAATCCTTAATTGTTTTTCCAGTGGTCACAAAGATAGGAAAAACAATTACTTCAGCAATACAAACGGCAACCATTTTACAAAACGATATTCTCTATCGAGCTTTAAGGCAATGACAGGTATTTGTCGTCCTTTCTCCCAAGCCGGCAAGGATAAGATGACCTCATTATTCTTTCGTTGAATCTTAATCCTTTTTACCTGTTGACAAATCAAAAGCTTTGGTTATCTGATAGCCTTCCAAAGAATTTATCCGAAGGGTAGAAACCGGTTTCCGTAAATGCAAGTATATATACTCATCTTTATAGGTACTTCCTATTTCATCAGTTTGCTTGAAAGGGCCTCCATGTGTATCATACACAGCTTCTCTATTCCGGTTGATCCATTTCGTCAATTCATATAACCGTTCCACTTGTTCTTCGGGCATCTCTCCGGTAGGTTTAGGTCCGATATTCACTAATAGATTACCGTTACCGCAAAGTGTTTTACTAAACATTCCGATCAGTTCGTCTGCTGTCAGCATCTTAGCATCAGGTTCGTAAGCATATACCGGATAAGTGACGCTGGTACATGCTTCCCATGGAAACGGGGGGAGCATCTGTTGTTTTTTGGCTTCTATTGAGAAGTAGTCGCCCGATGAGCCGTCTGTCCAGAAAGTTTCATGCCCGTCCTCTCCTCTGGTAATAGCCAGACGAGTAGATAACGTATTACTTTTTTTAGTTTCTTGATATACTGATATAAATCATTTCCTTCTTTTGCAGTCCAAAGAGGATCCAGCCAAAAGCCGTCAAACCACAAGATATCCGGCTGGTAACGGTCTATCAGTTCTTTTGTCTGGTTATGCACAAACCTGATAAAATCTTCCCCCGCCCATATTTCGGTTCTTTTATTTCTCTTCCAACTTGTGCCATAGAGTTCCAACCGCAATAATCAATGTCTGCTATTGAATAGTAAATGCCATAAAAGCAATCCCTGTTTCCGACATTCTTCACCCAATTCCTTCAAAATATCTCGCTTGAAAGGTATGCGGTCTATATCAAAGATAGAATATTCGCTCGGCCAAATGCAAAACCCGTCATGGTGTTTTGAAATGACTACCATATATTTGCATCCGGCCTGAACATCTACATTTACAATCTCTTTTTAGGATTGAAATTCTGAGGATTCCATTTCATGGTAATAGAGTCTGCCACACTTTTAGGAGTACCATTACCAATAGCCCAGGAATCTCCTGTACCGGGTGAATGACAAGCCATCAATGAATGAACAAACCCAGTTTGGCATCTTGAAACTGTTTTAGAAGTTTCTTGTCCGTTTGAGGATTAAAGTACCGTTGTCTGACTTTGCACACAAGTTAAATATCCACATATAAACAATAATAGAAAAGAGAGTCTTTTTAAGCTGCATATAATAGAGGTTATTTAAGTTATTTTTCTATATTCAAAGAGGTGTTTTACCCCATACATCTGAATTAGCGGTCATGATTTTCAAACATAAACCACTCCAGATTCATAAAATCCTGCCCGGTCATAGACGGATCATTGTTCTTGAACACCAGCACCAATGCATGAACACCGGTCACCGGTTTCACTTTTGTCCGGTGAACGGAATAGGCAACATCCCCATTCATCGGTTGCAGGCTCACAAGTACCAATCAGTTCTCCATCCGGTTTATCCAAACGGATTTCAATAGTACCGGCAGCATTCTTTCCCCCATGTTTTGCAAATGAAAGAATTCACCTCCATTCCTGTAAAATCGAAATATTTCCAGTAAGCACAATCTCCATTCCGTATAGCCGACAAATATTCTACCGGATTGCTATGTGCCGGACGCCGAACAACTACCGTGGTATGCCCCGACAAAAGACAAGCCCTCGCCGCATCCATACGCAATAAAGGATTAATAGGCCCCCCACAACCTTGAGTGGTCATTTCTACTTCATTGATAGTTCCGTCCGGATTAAATACAATGGGTTCCATACAAACCTTGCGCATAGATGAACTAGCATGGGTAGGCCGATGATAAAAGATATACCACTGCCCATCTATTTCAGCAATAGAACCGTGATTGTTCACTAAATTCCGGTCACTCCCCCAATTGTCTATAATTACTCCCCGATATGTATAAGGACCTAATGGAGAAGTAGCCGTAGCATAGTTCAGGGTAGCACAATTAGATTCACCGTGACGCTGGTGCCCGGCATATACATAATAGTAGATGCCATTCCGTTTACGGACCGAACTGCCTTCATTGAATGCATGTTCTTTATAAGTCAGCAGTTTCTCATGTACTTCACCTTCGATAGATAACATATCCTTACTCAGTTTAGCTCCTTTGGCATTGGCTTGTCCCCAGAATAAATAAGCTTGCCCGTCATCATCTATAAAGACCGAAGGATCAATTCCATGAATTCCGGCTATGGCTTTTCCCTCTTTAAAAGGTCCATAAGGAGAAGAAGATACGGCAACACCTTCATCTTCCTTTTCATTCGTCAGGCAATAGTATAAATAGTATTTGCCGTTGTGATAGATACAGTCCGGAGCATAAAGCAACTGGTCGGTATAGTCGACTTGCTTCCCTATACCTTTTGTAGCGAAAGAAAACTGTTCCACATCCCAATTTATCAAATCAGAAGTCGATAACACATCATAGGTATGCGAACACCAGACATTTGTCGGCTCATCACGCGAACCATATACATAGACACGCCCATCAGGCATCTGCCTGGCCTCCGGATCGGCAATATACACGCCCGGAGGAGAAATAGGATTAAGCATTCGATGATTAGTCTTAAGTAATTTGGAAACCTTCTTTCCTGTTTGTTCGGTCACAGCCGTATTTACCATGCGATGCTGTGCCGACAATCCCAAACAAAAGGTTAAGAGTATAAAAAACAGTATCTTATTTCTCATAATTCTATATTTTTTCAGTTTTAACTCTAACGTATCATTTGATTATTTTATAAAAAAGTCTTTTCTGATCCGTATATCCTCCACCGAACGACCTATCATCAGGTTGAACTTCCCGGATTCGACAACATATTTCATATCTTCATTCCAAAGTCCCAAATCGGAATAAGGAATGACTATCCGAATATCCTTAGATTCTCCCGGATTCAGACTCACTTTCTCAAAACCTTTTAGGCAGGCAACAGGCGTTACAACACTAGAAACACAATCACGTATAAATACTAAAGCGGTTTCTTTTCCTGCCATATTTCCCGTATTCTTAACAGTAAATGTAAATTCAATATCCTGAGTTTGAGGAATGACACTGTCGATTTTCAATCCTGAATATTCATAACTCGTATAGCTTAATCCATGACCGAAACAAAATGCAGGTTTTTCATCTTCTCTGGAAGAACCCAAACCATAACCCGTCCAATATCTGGAAGGTCTTTGATAATAATACATTGGGATTTGATCGGCATGTTTGGGAATGGTAATTGGCAATTTGCCCGAAGGATTCACTTCTCCAAATAATATTTCAGCTAAAAGCTTGTCCACCATACATTCCCGGTTCCCACACATCTACTATGGTTGGGATGTTTTTTGGTTATCCATTCGTTATTTAGAGGTTTGCCATTTACAATGACGATAACTACGGGAGTACCAGTGGCATGTATTGCTTGGACCAGCTCCAACTGTCGTCCGTAGAAATCTATTGAAGGACGGTCCGCCGATTCTCCATAAGTTCTTAATCCCCATTCCGAACGTATTCCATATCCTCCAATTGCAACAATTGCCAAATCGGACTGCCGGGCCTTTCGGACAGCATCATCAATACTGTAATCAGAGATGCCGCCGCCTTCGGTTATCAGCTTCTTCTGAATAGCAGGATCGGTAGTATTTACCGACAGATCAGATTTCTTTGCCTTAATCCGTCCGCTATTGCTGTATAAGATCGACTGCTCGGGAGAGGCTGCCGCCTGAATACCCTCCAGAATAGTAGTTACGTGGTCATCCGGTTGAAAGATAGACCAGTCACCCAAAATACTTTGATTGTCAGCATTCGGTCCGGTAACTAAAATCTTCTTGTATTTAGTCCTGTCAAGAGGCAGGATTTGCCGGTCATTTTTAAGCAAGACAATGGCTTCTCTAGCAGCTTCCAAAGCTAATGCTTTGTTCTCTTTGCTACCATAACTATCTTCTTCAGGAGATACATAACGCTTCTCAAACAATCCCAGCTCGAATTTAATCTTCAAGATTCTTCTAACAGCATCATCAATACGCCGGGAAGATACTTTCTTTTCCCTGACTAACTCTACGAGCGGACTTACAAAGCGTGCCGAATCAGCAGAATACATATGCATATCCAAACCGGCATTGACCGACTTGCAAACAGCCTCTTTCTGATTTTCAGCTATCTGATGCAAAGAAGTAGCCAAATTCTCCACATCTCCCATATCACTGATAAAAAGCCTTTAAAGCCATACTCCTGCTTGATTATATCAGTCAACAACCACTTTGGACGCATGCACCGGCACTCCTGCAATATCATTATGTCCGGGCATAATAGTCATACATCCGGCCTCTATGGCTGCCTTGAAGGGAGGCAGAAAATACGAACGGAGTGCCCGTTCAGACAGTTCGGCGCTAGCATGATTACATCCTCCGACAGATGCACCTCCCCCCACCAGATGTTTGACTGAAACAGCCACTTTCTTAAAAGGATTTTCATTGCCCTGGTACCCCCGTATAGCCTCTTTAACCAATTCGCTTGTCAGGGAAAGGATCTTCGCCATAGGTTTCACCGGTCCTTCCCCAACGGGCATCCTGAACGATATCTATACAAGGAGCAAATGCCCAATGTATACCGGAGGAACGGATTTCTTCACCGGCCTTCGAAGTCGTGCGATAAATTAATTCCCGGTTGAAAGTAGCGGCCATGCTTATGGAAGTCGGGAAAATCGTTCTGCCCGTAAGCATTGCATATCCATGTGCCGCGTCCATGCCTATAAGATAAGGAATCTTCAGACGGGTTTGTTCGGACAGTTTTTGTAGTTGATTGCATTCTTCAGGCTCCAAATCCGCCAGCCATGCACCGAAATCATAATATCCATTCTTAAATATGGCCTCTTTACATCCCATACGGTAACCATATCCATTTGCCCAACCTTTTCCTCCAATGTCATCTGCGCAAGCAATGCTTCCACTCTTTTGTCTACAGGTTGTTTGGCATCCATATAAACGGAAGTGTCTACCTCTTGTGTAGACCGACAAGACATAAGAAGCAAAAAATTAAAGTATATAAAATCAATTTCTTCATGTTTATTCAAATTTTTATCGTTTTATAATTTTCGATTGGGTTCAGGCATACATTACCCGGTTCTATTATCGGGATAACTGCTCCGGATAGTTTCACTTTCTTACCTTCATAAATAACTTCACCCATTTCACGACGTTCCAGACTTGTATTTAAAGATATGAAAAAGGGAAATAGATCGTGTCCTGTTGCAAGACTCATGTCCTCTATCATCTCTTCCCAAGTCAGAAGTCGCATCGGATCGTTTTTCCAACGGGTATACTGGATATGTTTCCACCGGGCATACCAAGTATTTCCATATGTGTCGTCCAAACGTTGCCCAGATATACCAAAGTTTATACCAGCCTGCCCCGTAAGAAAATTGCTTGGCATACTCTCCGTCATTTGTATATCTTTTTAAGTCTAGTTTATCAAATTCGGAAGAACGGAAGAAATCTTCGCACTTTTTATTCGCATGTTGCCGGAGTTCCTCATTGTAAAGTGCCTCTACTTTTCCCTGAAACCAACCGGCATGTGCTTCTCCCTGATTTCCAAAAGGTACATCACCAGCCGCTTGTCCTTTCTCGTTGACCGGGCCTGCCAGTGTATGCGCCAGTTCATGTCCATAAATAGAAATCAGACTGGCTGAATCTTGACTAATAATACCATTCTCCTTAGGAAAAGAAACTGTTGACAGCCCAGCCTCCTCCACTTCCGGCAGAGAGAACGAGAAACATCGGTTCCTCAGTTTGCCGAGACGGATACCACTGCAACAATGTATCGTTTATCTTAAAAGAATTCTTTTTTTTTATACATTCAAGAAGAGTATGGTTAACAGTAGGCGCATAATAAGTGACCATACCATTAATAACACTTTCCAATTCGGATAGATAGCTCCGCCACCACCCATTGTTTGGGGCAAACGAGGCTCTCCTCCCACCGGAACTTGTTTCTCACATAACCAGTCCATTATTTGGTCAACAAAAGCACTTCCCGCTTCTCCATTACTTAGAAAATCATCTAAAGCCGTACCGACTGCTATACGTCCCTTACCATATTCACGGTAAGCGCGGATAGGCAAACTGTCACTCCCCATTTCCCAAGGTATCCACTGTTCTGAAAGAGCCAGACCAATATGCCGACGATTCTTATAGTTCTGATAATCTTTTGGTATAACTTGCATCAAAACTCTTGAGCAACCGGTTCAGAGACCAATTATCGACCTGTTCTGCTTTTTACAGGATCAGCCAGAATAATCAAGCTACCTCCCTCAGATACAAAATCTTTGAGCAAAGAGACACTCCTGCTCCGTATAAACCGGAGCAGAAGGGTCATTCTGAAAAGTAATGATTACGTTATATCTAAAATTAGGATACCAGGCAAAAGGATAAATCTTACGTTCCGGATCATATGGAATACGGATACGGGACACCCCCTTCTCATCCAGGACACTACCGAGTGAGGCTTGTGACGATACACTACGAAATCCTTTCTGGTGTAACATATCCGGCAATCCCCACATGAAATTGAACGAACATTGATGCGAAAGATCAATAAGGACATTATATCCTTTATCTATCGTCATGGCAATGGGAGCAGGAGGATATTTCTTCCCGATTTCGACAGGTAGAGTTTCTCCGGAATGCCACGCCTCGGTGATAATTTGTTCTTCATCTTTCAGTGTGCACCCAGTGACGAGCACAGTAATCCAAAGCATTAATAAACATCTGATAATCATTACTTATATACATTTTATTTGGAACGTTCAACAGTTATCAGTTTACCGTCTGCTTGTACGGCTCTGATAGTACATTGGCTGACAGGAAGTTCGTCGGGTAAAAGTGAACTTCAGGAAGTTAGAGAAGTATTTTCGTTTTCCGTCTTTCCAGATTTCAAAAGCTACCGCTTCATTACCGTTAATTATGGTTACTTGCTGTCCACTGGCACTATAAGTCGGGGTCTTGGTTATCTTTTGATTCTCTTTAAACTGAGTATAGTGACCTACATCCCCTATTTTACCAGTCAGTCCCAGACTTTCCAAACCTGCATCTCCGTCTTTCCGATCTTCAATATAGTAGAAAGGTTGAGGATTCGGATATTTGGAAGTGTATTCTCTAGTTTCTGCAATCATTGCATTGGTGACAGTATAGCGATTTGACCCATATTGTTCGATAGTTTCATCTACCGGAGTCATAAATCCCCACATATCAAAGAAATCTGCCAAATTCTTTTTGAGCTATGTCACTGGCATATTTCACAAATAGCATTTGGCGCTCTCCTACAGGGATATTATTCAAGTTTCTATTATTACGCAATTTCTTGAATAATTCCGGGTAGAAATCGGATTTGATACCACATCGGTGGAAATAAAGCCATAATTGCCAGTATATACGCATATGAATTTCCGTATCTTCCTTCTTGGGATCGCCAAGGAAATTACAGAAAGGACGGTTATTCAGTTTCCTGTCTGCCAATACGCTCAACGGAGCTCCGTTTGAACATTCTCTCCCTATCTTATAAAGTACATAATTTGAAAAGAGGTTATTGGATGACTCAAAACAACCGGTCCAGGCAATAGCTCCCTGGTGAAGGTGACCGATTTCATGGGCAGGGCCCCAGCAGCGTCGTTCGGTATATAACTTTTTCAGTAGGCATAAATTCGTCCAATGCATTAATCCCGAAACCTATTTGTCCGTTACCGGCCCACATATAACTATCATCATTGATCGAAGAACCATTCACATGATTATTGAACAATGCAGGACGAATATCCTCCAAGCCTAATAGTTCGTATTGCCAGTTCACAAAATGATCAAACATAGTGATATACTCAACTATAGAATTCGGCTGCCACTGAAGTAACTTGGTACGATGAAAATTCAGTAACATTTCATTTCCTTTAATAAGAAAATATTCATAGGTCGCCTTTTGAAGAAGTTCTGTGTAAACTGCATCGGTCTTATCCCTTTCCAAATCAAAATAACCGCTAACTGTACCGGAAGTCAATGGTATATGAATCTTTACAGGTTTCGCATTCTCCGAAGTTAGTTCGGTGTTATACATAACAAACAACATACCATCACCCTTCATTTGGAGTTTGTTGATACCTTCATTCAACATGTATTTGTCTCCACTCAAATTGGAGGATCGAATCGCTTGTAAACTAATAGTATTCCCATAAGTTTCTCCTACCATGACTATTAATTCATCACCTGAATTTACATAGATACCAGTAGGATTATCCAAATCAGTGTATGATTTCATATACAGTTTATCAGCCCAATTATTAGGAGTACTATAAGGTTTGTATTCCTGAATTCGGAATTTCTTTTCCCAAAGTATCATAAGTGCCGTTTTTTCAGTTGCATAGCTATATTGATAAAATAGCCGGGCAATGCTTGAATTTGTTGCATAGTTGCCTCCGGACGCACTTCGCTACAAGTGAGATCTGTAAATACACTTAACAGCTGTTTTTCTCTTGTTCACTCAAGCCTGATTTCATCTCATAAAAATTCGATTTCTTCACAGTTCACATAATCATCTTTTTGCGGTATTAATTACAACCTTTAATTTAGTGATCTTTGCTAATGGTTTACCCATAGCAAGTTTAGTTTGCGAAGTTGACTTCTTGAAATCGTATGAACCCAGAAGAATATATTCAGGTGTGTCTTGTGTTGCATAATACAGGTCAAATGTCCCCAATGACCTCCTCCGGTACTTCGCGGAGTATAAACAAAATAATCCAATGTATGTGTTCCGTCAAAATCAAACTCAAGAATGACAGGGAATTTCGTGGCTCCCGCAGCCCAAGGACTATGATAAAAATTATTTCCACCAAGTCCATCCCAACATTTTTCTATTTCTTGTCCCGGTTGATACTGACTGGCAGTTCCACCGGTAGGTTTGAACATAACATCTCCGCCCGGTTCAACATCATCGGTATTAGGTTCCAACGGTTTTTGTTGAATAACACATTCAGCCGCTACGCCTTCATATTTCTCATTATCAAAATGAATAGAAGCAGAACGCACCTCTCCGTACATCGCATAATTATCAATATGGAAAGTATGTTCTTTACTACTCAGGGCACGTGTATCAGGAACAGTCGTCTCGTTCAACCAATCACAGACTTCTGGTATATTGACCTTATAATCTATATTAGATGTAATTTTAAGTCTCACATCTCCACCGTCGGCAGACAATGTAGTGGCAGTAAGCGGGTAACCAAAATTGCCGGACCATATCCTAGTTGCCGAACCTTGATAGTATATTCTTTGACTGTCGAAACAACTTTTACTACTGCTTCTCTGACCTCTGGTTCTTCACTGGCAGGGAATATACAGACGCACCATGTTTTCGTCAATAACTTTCGTCGCCATACACCAGTTTGGGGCAGAAGATGTAATACGCCATTCATCCTTGGATAAATTGGTAATTACCGGTATTTCGATATCATGTTTTTTTGTTATCGAAATCCTGTATTAAAATTCTTCCGCTATTTCCAATTGAGGTATAGAATGATTTTCATCTTCATCATTGCATCCACAGAAGACTGGCATGCAGCATATAAGCATAACCAAAATTAAGCTTTTGATTCTTTGTATATCTTGTTTATCCATACATTTTTAATTTATAAGTATATTATTTGATTTATTCCGCAACCCATAAATTTAACTCGGCAATAGCTATAGCATTCAGTATTGACTCTTTAGAATGAGTCGATTCAATACGCAGATATCTGAACGAACCAGACATTGGCACCATAAGTTCCGATTCATAAGTAGCTCCCATTTCTGACAATGGCAGATCATCACTTAAAGTTTTCAATAAAGTAAAGTCTATTCCATTCTCACTTGTATAAATATTGAGAAACCTTGCGGATTTGCATTACCATTGTTAGAACCATTAGCGGCGGTTCTAGTGATATAGCTAAATTTAAAACCACTATACACATGAGGCAATTCAACCTGTATATATGGGAATTCCGAGAAATCACTAGGATAACCATGAAATGCCCAATACGAATGGAAGGAGGTATTGATATCTCCATCAATGATATTGACAAGTTGCGTACGTGGATCCAATGATTCAAAATCTTCAGTTCTCGCATTGCTGGAGATCATGCTTTCTGTCAGTTTGATCTCTTCTAATTCTGTTATATCAATATGCTTCTGATATACGATACCAGCCAGATAAGTATTTGTCCCTTCTTTAATGTCAAATGTAGGCATACTACATTCGGACAATTCTATCGGTAACATGTATTTACCAAATTTCAAATCATCCGGAATATTAATTTTAACCGTAGCGATACTTGTACTTTTTCCGGAAACGAACGAAACCTTTTCTGCTAAAGTATAACAATTATCCGGTAGTAATTCGAAATCTGCATGATTAGTCTCATTATAAGCAGTCAACAATTCAGGATTAATCTTTAAAGTGCAATCAAAATCCCAATTATTTTCCATCGGCATACTTATAGGTATAGTAATATCGAAACTTGTTTCCCCCACCTTCTTCCGCTTTATAAGGCTGATAACCTGATTTTTTCAAAATAGAGATAAGGGGTGACAATATCCGAACAATAAATATTTGCCTTTTTATCAATATTGATATCATCACTAGAATTATTCAAGACAAGTGGCAAAATATAGTTGGCCTTATCCAATTCTTTAATTTTATCAATATAGAAAAACGCCTTTACCTTTTTGTGGTTATCGGTATCTTCAAACGCCAATGTTGGTGTTTCCAGCTTTTGAAACAGTTATCAGGTAACAATTTATAATCCGTTTCATTTTCTGCATTATAAATTTGTATATTAACAGCATCTAAAAACAGAAACATCAACTGTTGAATATTTCTTTGAATTATATCCGGCCCTAATAACGGTGAATTCACAACTGGCTTCATTGCTTGTATCATAAATAGTAACATGCTTGCTCTCCATTATTTTTAAAATAGAGAATAGACTCATATTGATCCAAATAATCCTCACATCCATCATCACAAGCGCCTAATGACACTAATGCGAGAAAAAAAGATGATGATTTTAAATATATTGTTTTTCATACAGTTTTCTTTTTTGTTGATTTACGAAATTACCACCCATAATTTTGTGTCAGTTGTTTGTTCAAAAAGCTGATTTCTGTCTGAGTAAACGGATACAAGTAATGTTGTTTTTTGAATACACGCTTTTCAAACACTGTTCTTTCCCAAAAAAACTATCAGGAGTTACATCACCGCTTCCGGTAGTTTCCACATTCATACCCCCACATCTTACCCCCGTCACATTCTTCAGCGATTTTCCAAGTACGAGTATCAAAAAAAAACGATGATTTTCGAAAGCCAGCTCTACACGACGTTCTTTTACGGCATAAATCAAGTAATTCATTATCATCAGCATGAGGATAAGATTCAGTAATAGACGGCAGAGCAACTCTTTGCTCTCAAATTTGCCACACTTCCATTGCTTTGGTATAATAATTAGCCGGGATATTCACCCCTCTAATTTTACATTCTAACACAGCCTCTATAAAATTCAGGTAAATTTCTCCCAACCGGAAAGTCGGAAAAGTAATTTCTCCCCATTGTCCATTTGCCGAATTAGCCGTATGGTCATAAAAAGCGATTCACCAAAAAAACCAGACTTAGGGACGAGCGTCCGAAGTATAACCGTTGGCCCCATGAGCAAAAGAAGTAAGTGTCATTTCATTACCATGATGCCATTTGCTCCCACTAAAAGAAAACTGTTACATAAAAACGCGGATCTCTTTCCGTACACATCTTTACAGTATTCAGTTTGTAAGAAGCAGCTCCTCCCCATGCAGGATAGACGAAATCAGTATAAGCCATCTCGTCCATAGGATAACCAGACTCCTGATCAACTATAGGACTACCGTCTGATTCATAACCTGTAATAGGAAACCTACCTGTCTTTGCCATTGGATAGGCATCCACTTGTTGCTGAGTAACCCCGACAAATCCCCAAGAAGAACTACCTGCAACGGAAGTAGGACATGTATGAGCCGACATTATAAAACGGCCTTTCGAACCGGTAGTCCATATTAACTCACTGTTCCACTTTTTCTTGTGTTATGCCATAATAATTATCATACGGATCATCATCATCAGAGTGATATAATTGGTAAAGATTGCCATCAATGATCTTGTATGCTGCATCTGCTGCCGTTTTCCACTTTGCCGCATCATAATTCTGCGGAAACAGATTCGTTCCATCAGGATTTTAACAGAGGCATACATCGTATTTCCATTAAACAAATCACGTGCAGAATAAAGAGTCAAGCGTGAGATTATGGCTTGCTTGGCAAGCACCTTTGGTAGCCAAGCCCTTTTCTGTACTGGAAGTCCAGTTGAGACTTCATATACGGGCTCTCAATCAACGAATTCAACTCACCTATTACATAATTCACACATTCATCCCATGTATTACGGGGACGTTCCAGTTCAGCAGCACTTTTTGTAAAAATCAAGCAGCTCATCATGCAGAATGAATACCGGTCCGTAGATTCTCATCATCAGAAAATAGTAATAACAACGTGCAAAACGAGTTTGTACCTTCCACTGTTCTTTTTTCATCATTGCTCAACAACGGGTCAGTACAACGATCAATATTAGCTAAAAATATGTTACACTCACGTATCCCTCTATAATAAGTACTCATACGTTCGTAAGGTACATTTGACGGATTCCAAGCTCCGGAAGTCATAATATGATATTCACGGTTTCGCATTGAAACTGTTACTTCATCAGCTGCCCCGCTCCACGGAGTATATTGGAAATCATTAGCGTCATCCGGTAAGAAACTCATAGTAGTTAACCAATATTTACGTGAATCCGCACGGGTTTCCCACACTTTATCCAAAGTCAGCGCTTCATCTTCCTGTCTATCCAGAAAAGAGTCACATGATGTTTGTGACAGCAGTAAGACACACACAAACAAAGAAGAACAGTATTTAGTTATTTTTTTTCATATATCGTTTCATATTATATTAGAATTTAGCGTTCAAACCTATTGTGAAAACTCTTAATGGAGGATAAATACCTCCGTCTGAACTTCCGGTTTCCGGATCCCATAATTTGAATTTACTAAAGGTCAGCAAATTACTCCCTGAGACATAAATACGGGTAGATTTGATAAACGTTTTTTCAAGAATAGACTTGGGAATAGTGTATCCAATTTCAAAAAATTTTTCAGTCGCAAGAAGCGCCCGTCCCGCATAGTAAGTGTAGATGTCTGGTTATTGTTAGTAGAACCTTCCCCACCGGCTTCACTCAATCTGGGATAGTAAGCAGCCAGGTTCTGTTCCGGTGTATTGGTTGTCTTCCACACATGATCGTAAATATCAGCATTGATTGCACTTTGATTAATATTACCGGTAGAGAAAGGACGCATTGCAGTGCCGCCAATATAGAAAGTACAATGAGCTATTCCCTGGAAGAAAGCATTGATATCCCAGCTTCTCCATTGGGCAGTCAGTCCGAAACCATAAGTAATCTCCGGAATATTTGTATATCCTAAAGCCACTTTATCATATGTATCAACCACTCCGTCTCCATTAACGTCTCTGTATCTGACATCACCCACACGATAAGTTCCAAAATTCTGTTCGGGAGCATTGTCTATTTCTTCCTGGCTTTGAAACAATCCTTCAGCTATAAGTCCGAAAGTATGGTTTCCTCCAGTTCCGAATGTTTTTCCAATACTGTTTTGATATTTATAAAGGTGTTCTACTTCGTCGTTATTCAGTAATTTATTCCGGTTGAATGTAAAATTAGCCCGCCCGGTCAAAAACACCTCTCCGACTTTTTCCTCATATTCGAGTGTTGCATCCACTCCCCGGTTAACAGACGCCCCGATATTGGTTTTCGGTTTTGTTGTCAGTCCGACGATAGCCGGAAGTCCTTGTCGGTTAATAAATACCCCTTCACGTTTTTCATGAAAATAATCGCCTTTGTATCTTAATTCTGTCAAACAGTCTCATTTCAAATCCCAAATTGGTTTTTAAGCTTTTTCCCAACTGACATTTAAATTTTCAACATTTCCGACTTGGATACCTCCGCCTCCTTCACTTCCGTTCTCGCCATAATTCCACCCATTGTTGGTGCTGATAGTTGATTGATAAATCCACCGGTCTCCACCAATCGCGTCATTTCCCACACTACCATAGGACGCTTTCAATTTCAATTCACTGACAACCGGAAGAATTGGTTCCCAGAATTTCTCATTAGAAATCATCCAACCGACAGCATAAGCCGGGAAAAAAATCCGAACCGATGTCCCTTGGCAAAGTTTTCCCTGAACCGTTATATCCCATATTAAATTCAGCAAAATAAGTATCCTTAAAAGCATAAGTCACACGCCCGGCAAGTCCTTGATATTTATAAGGTAAGGAAAGCGTTTTAGCTGTAAGTCAGCTTTTTGTTTGTTACCTTATGGTTGTATAAAAGCATGGCACCTACACGATGTTTCTCGGCAAACAACCGATTATAGTTGATACTACCTTCCAAATAGGTAGTAATGGAACCACTACCACTTTCACTAAGTCCTAATTCGTCTGTTCCGGTCACAATAGGACTACCAAAAATCAAATTCCCGTCTTCATCACGACCCTTAGCATAATATTGATTCGGTGTTTTTTAGAACGAACAATGGTGTTAGTATTAACCGCATCCCAGGAAAATTTAATAGAAAGCTGTCAGCCCTTTGGTGACTAAATCTCCTAAATCCTGATTGATTCCGATAAGTGACTGTGCGGAATTCCAAAATTGTTCGCGATATCCGGAATGAACTAAAAGATTCCAAGGATTCTCGCCACCTTGCATACTCGGATAAGAAAGAGTTCGTCTGAATATTCTTTAGGATAAACACCGGGAGAAGCTTTCGAAAGTTCTCTCGACCAGATTTTTTATCTTTCTACACCGGGACCATAAAACTTCTCATATATATTGGCCAGATTACATTCAGAACAGTAGACTTTGTTACATTAAAATCCATATTAGCACGGAAGCTATATTTATTGTAACGAAGAGATGTATCATAGTCATATCGTTGCCCTGCATTTCTAAAAATAGAACCTTCATTATACAGCGAACCGGAAACAAAGTATTTACAAATATCACCTCCACCGGATACATTCAAATTTACCCGCTGGTTAGAGGCCATATTCTTATAAAGTTCATGCATCCAGTCAACATCAGGATACAAATCGGGATCTGTCCCATTCTGGAAATATCCTATTTGCTCTGGGAGTATAATATTCATAACCTTTTCATCTCATTGTATAATTCAGCCCATTGTGCAGAGTTTACAAATTCCGGCATTTTGGTAGGTTGAGTAAAACCAGCTTCTACTCTGGCATTAATAACAGGTTTAACCCCTCTGCCCCTTTCTTGGTTGTAATCAAGATTACACCATTAGCTCCTCGCACACCATAAACAGCGGAAGCGGAAGCATCTTTTTAATATAGAAAAAGAAGCGATATCCTCTACATCTACTAAGTCCAAATCCCGTTCGATTCCGTCTACCAATACCAATGGAGTGTTACCACCGGTAAAAGAAGATACCCCCTCGAATATAGAAATCGGCTGCGCTGGCTTTTCCCGGTTCTCCGTGCGATTCATCGCAACAACTCCTGCTAGTTGTCCCGCCAGTACACTCGAAATAGAAGAACCTGGAACTTTAACACCTGCCATATCAATAGTGGAAATAGAACCGATGACACTGGCTTTTTTCTGATGACCGTAACCTACGACTACCACTTCGTCGATTTTTTCAGTATCAAACTTTAGAGTCACATTGATAACGTTTTGGTTTCCTATCGCAACTTCCTGAGTACTCATTCCTATATATGAGAATACGAGTACTCCACCTACAACCGAGTTGTCGATAGTAATAGAATATTTACCGTCCAAATCGGTAATAGCTCCCGTCGAGCTGTTTTTAAGCCATACATTGGCTCCGATAATGGGCATATTGTCTCCTTCGGAAATTACCGTACCGGTAATAGTACGCTTTTTAGGAGCTGCCTGGCTGTCCTTTGCAGCGTAAGTTTGGATTGATATTCCGGCTAATAAAATAAGAAAAAACAACCGGAAAAATTGGGTGTGAAATAAATTTGGTTTCATGTATGTTTATTAAAGTTAATCACAATACTAATTTAAGATTCATAATACAGTTTCATTTAATCTCTTTACTTATTAATTTCCTCCTTTCTTTTTTAAAGTTCGACCTTTTATCTCTTTGCATTTTGAGTATACGCAAAGAAAGGAACTTTAAAAAAGAGTGTGGGGTGGGATATTTATATTTGAGAGGGGAGGAATTAGAAAGGGGGAGAAAAAAGATAGTTTTTATATAATTTATCCCCCTCCCCCTAGAGAAAGCTATTATTTTTTTGTAATCGGAAGGTAATACTCCAAACTCCTTTTTGAAGCATTCTCTAAAATAACGTAAATCACTAAAACCTACCGCATAAGTAACTTCAGAAATACTATACTTTTTGTGATAATATCATTTGTGAAGCAACCTTCAACCGAATACTCCGGATAAAAGCATTTGTTGTCTGGTTAGTCAGTTGTTTTATCTTCTTGTTGAGTGTCAATTGGCTCATTCCTATTGTACGGCAAAGTAACGAAACACTCAATTCTTCATTAGCAATATTATCTTCTACCACCTTTATGATTTTTTGAATAAAAATCCCTATCGGTCTTTTTCCGGAAAAAACAGTAGTAGGATCTTCCTCAGACATTAAGTTATTACTAAACTTTTTGGGCCAACATTTGTCGGTTGGTAAGGATAGAATGTACTGTGGAAATTAAAATATCATTATCAAAAGGCTTACTGCAATAAGCATCCGCATAAACAGACAATCCTTCTTGCTGTATCTCTTTAGATGTCTTTGCCGTTAGAAGAATTACAGGAATATGTGAAGTCTCTTTCGTCGATTTAATAGCGGAACAGAGTTCTATTCCATTCATCTCCGGCATATAGATATCTGAGATGACCAATGACGGTATTTGAGACAAACAAAGGTCAAAAGCCTCTTTACCATTGAAAGTAGTCAATATCTTATAATAAGGACAAAACAACTCATCCAATATTTGTACAATACCTTTATTATCATCCACAATAAGCAAAGCCGGTTTATCACTCATATCTCTGTCTCTATCCTCTATTTCCGGATGTATATATTCTGATGCAGTAAAGGGACCAGAATCCTCCTGTGAGACTGTTGTTGTCTCTGATAATGGTTCTATAAGAGTATTCTTATTTTGAAGGGAATAAAGACTTGGAAGAAACAGTCCCTTCCCCTCAGTACTCTTGAACAGAATTGTTCCTTTATGAAGTTCGACCAGACTTTTAGTCAAAGAAAGTCCGATGCCGACTCCTGATTCCGAATAGAAACGTTCGAAAATATGTTTTTTCACTTCTTCTGTCATTCCCGTACCCGAGTCGGTTATGTGAATAGAAACACCTTTCTTTGTTCCATGACATCAATGTGATAGAACCTCCGTCAGGCGTATGCTTGATAGCATTGGAAAGAAGATTATACAGAATTTCTTCCATTTTATATGCATCAAATAACAAAAAGAATGTAAGAGGCATTTGTATTAAATGCAAACTGTATCTGCTTGTCATGAGCTATTTGAAGGAATTGTGAGAAAACAATTTCTACAAAAATTCCACGATATCCCCCTCCCGTAGTTCGATATCCAGTTTGCCTTTGTCTTGCTTAGACAATTTAAGTATCTGATTTATCAAACGTAATAATATAGAACTATTATGTTGTATATGTTCATCAGATGACGATACAATTCATCCTTCGAGATATCCGGCGTAGAAAGTAATTTTGCAGAGGAGAAATAATCAATGTCAACGGAGTACGAAATTCATGTGACAGATTCATAAAGAAATTCATTTTCATCTCTGACAGTTCCCCGTATCTGTTGTTTTTCTTTCTGTGCAAGAAAAAGAGTTCATTCTTCCTTTTCTCACGAATCTTGAAATTCCGGATAATCATATATACAATGAATATACTTATAAGTATATATAATAGTATAAAATACCACCGGAGTAAAAGCGGCTGCAAAACCTGAATTTCCATTTTCAGTGGTTCCGACCAAGTCTCACCATTGCAAGAGGCTTTCACAGAAAAAAGATAATTGCCGGGAGGTATATTAGTATATTTTGCCGAACGATTACCTTGTTCGCTAGTAATCCATTCTTTATCAAACCCTTCCAACTTATACTTATAAATAATTTTATCTGTGGAGGTAAAATGCAAGGCAACGAAGTCGAATGAAAAATTATTGTTACGACTGGATAATGTCAGTTTATCAGTATTAAGAATGGAGCGTTCCAATAGAATCTGCCTGTTCACTTCTTCTCCGACTTTCAGAGTCTTATTATTTATGGAAAGATTGACAAAAGAAAGTTTGGGAAGAATAGTATCCTCCGTAAACACAGCAGGAATAAACGAGGTAATACCGTTAATGCCGCCAAAATATAAAGTTCCATTCCTTTTTTCTATATAAGCTCTTTCACTAAACTCATTATTTGCAAGCCCGTCATTTAGTTGGTAGATTTTGACGGACAACGTTTGAGGATCAATCCTGTTCAATCCTTTATTAGTCGCTACCCAGATAAAATTATTAGTATCCTCCGATATAGCTTTGATACAATTATTGGAAAGCCCCTTCTGAACATTAATCCATTGATAGTTCCAATCATTAGTAGAGGGATTACGTTTCAGATAATACAATCCATTGTCTAAAGTCCCTACCCATATATATCACCATTCTTGGCTTCACGAATATGAACGATGTTATCTTGAAACAACAGATTATTCTGATGAGTGGCAAAGCTAAATTTCCGTAATATGGGAGAAGATGTGAAACGTTCTTTTGCCATTTAACACAACAAGTCCTTCTGCCGTACCAACCCATAAATTATTCTCTCTATCTTTCAGAATTGTACGTATAGTATTGAGGGAAGAGGCAAAACTTCAGAATCAGTTTTATAAGTTACAACACTTTGTTGAGTAGAATAATTATAAAGAGTAACCCCATTGTTATAAGATGCAATCCACAAGAAACAAGAGTCCTGCACAATACTTCGGATAGAAGGGATATTTATTCCCGAAGTTTTTTGATAAACAATTTGTTTGTTACTTTCTATCCATGCTTCATAAAGGCCATACATGGTACCAACCCATACTTTGTTTGAAGACTCTTGACCACAAATTGTATGTATCATGTCATTGGGGAAAATCGTCTTCCCCCATTATTTGTTGTTTTGTGTGGAGTCAAGTACACATACCTCACCATTCAGGCTGCCTATCCAATAATTGCCGGAATGGTCCGTTGACATACATTCGATGTTTTTGCCAGACATACTTTTTGAAAAGGAGTCTGGTTCTTGTGGAAGCAAATGTTCCGTTACGATAAGTGCCAATCCATATATTACCAAAACTATCCTCAGTAAATGAAGTCGTCCAGGGATTACCACTAAAAACAGTTTCCATAGCCCGTTCCGGAGTAAGCCCTTTCAAAGACGTACGATACAGACCGTCGAAACTAGATACCCAAAGTTGGTTATCCGAAGAAATGAACAACTCTCTCCCCGGATGGTTTGTCAGTTGGAAAAGAGTCGATGTTTTTCTCATTATAAAGGTATGCTAAGCCTTTTTTGAGAAGATAGAGTTGCTGTTTGTGTACAAAAAATTTGATCAACATCTTCGAGAATATATCTTCCTGAAAGCGTTCAAATGTATTGCGGACTTTATCAAAAGCATAAACTTTTCCTTCTGCCACAGTTAAATAGTATCCGTTAAAAGGAATACATAAGCTAGGAAAATAATAATAGGAACTCAAATATTGTTTCAATTGATATTTATTATTCTTTTTATCAATAACATCAATCCGATAAATTCCCCTTTACCTGTGTACACCCAAATCTGGTCTTCTCCTACAGCTTTGATTTTGAGAATAGCTCTTTGTATTCCGAAATCTTTCGGGAAATATGAAGAAATACGTGTAAACTGGTCAGTATCTATATCATAACAGTAAAGTCCCATTTCCGTACCAACCCATAGATTGCCGGCTGCATCTTCGGTGACGTACAACATTAATCCGGTATCTAATCCGTTATCATACCGACGATAGGTTTTGAAAGAATATCCATCATACCGGACTATACCGTCAAAAGTAGTAAACCACATAAACCCTCTTGAATCTTGTATAACAGAACGTACATAGTTCTGTGGTAATCCATTAGCAGATGTTATATGTTTAAAAGTATACTCATTTGCCTGTGCCAAAGGGAAAAAATGCATAAGCAAAATGATTAAAAAGACAGTGTGTTTTTGCATAATTAATAGATTTGACTTAAATCAACAGTCAAAGATATAAAAAAACTGTTGTAATATTGAATTTAGTCCCCCCAAATAGAATGGGAGAAAACGATTATCAAAAAAGAAAAACCTCTGCTTCCAGAGGTTTAATTCATTGATAGTGGACCTGAGGGAATCGAACCCTCGTCCAAACGAGGAAATCATAAAAACTTTCTACATGCTTATCTTTGCCTAAATTTTTCGTGCAGGAACAGAACCAAAGCCATCAATTCCCACCTTATCCTCTAAAGTTTCATCAAAAATCGCGAGGCCGCTTCTGACTATCCCCGATATTACTGCACCACTGAACCGGAATGCTTCGGAGCAACAGCTTTCCGAGTGATGTCTCGTCCTGACACCTAGTGTCTGGATTAAGCTAATCTACTATGATTCGATTAAGCAGCAAGAGCGTAATTAGTTTCGCCAGATAAAATTTTGATAACTGAGATTTAAGTGGAAATTACCGACCCACTGCATGCTTACTTTACCATTTCTGCCCGCTGTCAAATCCAGTCAAGCCCAAATTTTATTCGTACAAAACAGCATTTGTTTATAACGCTTTTCAAGGGTACAAAGATAGGAAATGTTTTCGAAATTACGAGAAGACGTTAGCAAATATTATATCAAAGCAGTATCTTTACAGGGCAAATTTATTCTTTAACACAAAAAAGATATCATGAAAAAACTTTTAATTACCAGCTTATTTCTAGGAAGTTGTGTACTCCTCCTAGCACAAAAAACGACTAAAATACCTAATGTTTATAAACCCGTCCGTTCGGAAATGTATAAGAAAGGATGGATAGAACTTCAATAAAAATGGTGCTAAAGATACCTACGAAGATCCGACAGCACCTATCGATGCACGTATAGAAGACCTGCTCAGTCAGATGACACACTGGAAGAAAAAACTTGCCAAATGGTGACTCTTTACGGTTACAAACGGGTTTTGAAAGATGATTTGCCTACTTCTTGAATGGAAAAAACCAACTATGGAAGGACGGTATCGGAGCCATTGACGAACACTTGAACGGTTTCCAACAATGGGGCTTCCACCGTCGGACAATGAATATGTATGGCCGGCATCCAAACATGCCTGGGCGCTGAATGAAGTGCAACGTTTCTTTATTGAAGAGACACGACTCGGCATTCCTACCGATTTTACAAACGAAGGGATTCGCGGGAGTGGAAAGTTACAAGGCTACCAATTTCCCGACACAACTCGGTTTGGGACATACCTGGAACCGTCAACTAATCCACCAGGTAGGACTGATAACTGGACGGAAGCGCGTATGTTGGGATACACCAAATGTATATGCCCCGATACTCGACGTCGGACGTGACCAACGCTGGGGACGCGAAGAAGTGTATGGAGAATCACCATATCCTGGTAGCAGAATTAGGTATTGAAATGGTGCGGGGTATGCAACACAATCATCAGGTTGCAGCTACCGGAAAACACTTTATCGCTTAGTAAAGTAACAACAACAAAGGTGCACGCGAAGGAATGGCCTCGTGTCGACCCTCGCAGATGTCACCGCGTGAAGTGGAGATGCTTCCATGCCTATCCTTTAAAGAGTTATCCGCGAAGCGGGATTACTCGGCGTAATGTGAGTTCTTATAATGACTATGACGGTTTTCTCCTATTCAAAAGCAGTTATTACTGGCTGACTACCCGCCTGCGCGGAGAAATGGGATTCCGTGGGATATGTCGTTTCGGACAGTGATGCCGTAGAATATCTTTATACCAAACACGGGACCGCCAAAGATATGAAAGAAGCCGTTCGCCAAAGCGGGAAGCCGGATTGAACGTGCGTTGTACACCCATTCAATGTGATTCGGGTACGTATTTTCTTTTAAGAGAGTTGGTAAAAGGGAGGACTAAGCGAAGAATCACGACCGTGTACGTGATACTCTGAGAGTGAAGTTCTTTGTCGCTTATTCGGATACCCCACAGACAGATTTGAAAGGAGCGCATGAGGAAGTAGAAAAAGAAAAGAGAACGAGAAGTCGCTTTGCAAGCCTCTCGTGAATCCATCGTACTTTTGAAAATGAAAAGAATGTGTTGCCTCTGATCCTTCAAAGATCCGAAAAATAGTGCAGTCTGCGGTCCGGAATGCAGATGAGCATTCGTATGCGCACCTCATTACGGACCTTGGCAGTAGAGGCTACTTCTGCTCCTAAAAGCAGCATTCAGAAAAAAAATGAAAGATAAAAGCAGATGTAAATTTATACCAAAGGTTGGTGACTTGGTGATTAAATCAATGGAATCAGAAATTGATTTCTATCATCCTTCTCGACAGATGAAGAACAAAAAGAAATAGACAAAGCTGTCAGTCAGGCCAAACAGGCAGATGTAGCTATTGTCGTGCTAGGTGGCGGACAGCGCACGTGCGGAGAAAACAAATCCCCCGCAGCGGGTCTCGACTCACCTCGGTCGTCAACTGATTTACTAAAAGCAGTAGTGGCTACGGGAAAGTTCGTCGTGTTGGTTCTTATCAACGGACGTCCATTACTCCATCAACTGGCAGACAAGTTTGTCCCTGCTATTCTCGAGGCATGGTATCCGGGATCTAAAAAGTGGAATAGCTGTAGCAGATATACTTTTGAGATTATAATCCCGAGGAAAACTGACTGTAACTTTCCCCAAAAACCGTAGGCCAATACCTTTCAACTTCCCCTTGCAAACCTCAGATTGACGGCGGCAAGAATCCGGGGACCGGACGGCAATATGTCTTCGTGCCAACGGCGCATTATATCCTTTTCGCCGGGTTAAGTTATACCCTCACTTTCGAATACCTCCGACTTGAAAATCTCCGGCTATTATCACTCCCAACCAAAGGCGTTTATGTCACCCGTGCGACCAATACCGGAAAACGATCAGGAGACTAAGTGATACAACTGTATGTACGTGATGTACTGAGCAGCGTCACTACTATGAGAAGAACCTGCCGGATTCGAAACGGAAACCTGAACGAAAGAAATCACTTTCCCCATCGACCGCAAAAAGCAATGGAAACTTGCTGAATGGTGATATGCATTGGGTAGTAGAGCCGGGGTGACTTCACATTGATGCTGTGGGAATTTCTTTACGGATACCTCGTCTGAACACTGACTGCCAGAGCCGGGGCAAGTTCTCGCCACAACAAATACACAAGGACACTCCCCACAAAGCCAGTACCAAATGCAGACACACAGTAGATAATGTACTGATAATAATTTAACTACACGTTCTGGGAAGGCAAAAAGGGGGACCACATTACCTTTACCTTACAGAATGGAGCTAAAATAGACGAGAGTATCCATTGCCTCTCTCCCGTGAGAACGGACTGAAACCGACTTCGAGATACAACTATCGAAAGTGACAAATTCCTCATCACCTGTATGCAGTACTGTGAAAGAGTACAATAAACTGTTGGACTCGTTTCAAAGGAACTACTGCCAGCGATTTACGCATTGTACCAGGGTGTGACCGAGTATGGGAAAGTAGCAGAGAGATAAAACTTCCCCCACCGCAAAATAGTGTAGTGAAAAGCCGGTAGTATCTTCACCTCTTCTTTCCGAAAAAGAAGAAACTTTTCGATACTACCGACTTTTCTATCAGTCTTTTCCTCTAAATTATTTTTTATATGTTCATCTCCATCAATCTCCCCAGCCCCGGGATTATTTGGCTTCAACTTAGGATTCAGAGCCATTTCGTTTTTAACGGCAAAGAAAAATAAGTAATGCTTGGGAGATTCAAATATAGCCGTAAAGTCACACGTTTTCCATATACATCCAAACTTCCTTATCTCGCATGTTCACTTCTGTTTCAATACAGCGATTTCCTCAGGTAAAACATCTGTGGCAGGCATCACTCCCGCTTTGGGGCTACCAGTTCACCACATCCCCGCAACGCATCGCAAATCAGCGTAACGTATCCTTTCTCCGAACAATTCTCATCGCGGCGCCACGACGGATCTCACGAATCAAAATCCGCATTAGTTCCTTTAATAATCGGATGCTTGGCTGCCTCGTGTTTAGGAGTCGTTGCCGGCGAACTGGTTAGTTTTTTACATTAAATCCGACACGTTTTCTTAAAAGCATTTACAGTCAACCAATTCAGATCTTTTGCTTCCTACTTGTCTGCTTCAGCGCGAATCAGCACCCTCAAAGCATAACGGAATATGATAGCATCCAGAGTACCCACGCCATGAGTACGCAACTCTTTCGTTATAAAAATCCCTGCAATTGCGTATCCCGTACCGAAGTCCTCCTTCATGAAAGAAGATATTAACTCTTTTCCTTCCAAATAGTATAAGGTCCTGCATACGGGGTCGCGATTGTTCGCAACAGACGTGTCACGATTCTCCAATTCATCTTTAACCGACAGCAATACGTAACTGAACGAAGCAATTTG
>VOFK01000013.1_pt1 | contig 46000 bp, 63 predicted proteins | sample 5384121 | NCBI WGS metagenome assembly VOFK01 (sample SAMN12384730, study PRJNA508395) | human gut metagenome | isolation source: healthy gut J | host: Homo sapiens | reverse complement strand
CACTCAGCTCCGTGCTGTCACATTTGACATTCAAAGCATCCTACTCTTTAACAGCCGACAGAGGTCCGGAATATGTAACAAATTCACATGCCATAATCACCAGCTATTCACCATTTCGCCCTTTCACCAGCGGACAGGAAACCGGACTTTATGTATCCGACCCCGAAAATAGCGAATTGACTTACGAAAGAAGCATGAATTAAACATCGGTGCTGATATGGGATTCTTAGACAACCGGATCAATTTCTCAATCGACTGGTATAAACGCAACAACTATGACCTGATTGGTATAACTCCGACACAAGGGAGTAGGTGGTTCTATTTATAAATATGCCAATATAGCCTCCATGAAGTCACATGGTATCGAGTTCACCATCTCAAGCAAGAATATCCAATCGAAAGACTTCTCATGGAATACAGATTTCATCTTTTCCAAAGCAAAAAAATGAAGTGACCGAGCTTAACGCCCGTTCCAGCGTGATGGATCTGGTTTCAGGCTACGGTTTTGCCCGTCAGGGCTACCGGTGCGTGGTTTGTTCTCTATCCCATTTGTCGGCTTAAATTCAAATGGTATCCCAATGTATAATATCAATGGAAAAATAACCAGTACTGATATTGATTTCCAAACACGTGACAATATAGACTACCTAAAAATATGAAGGTCCCACTGATCCTACTATAACAGGTAGCTTTGGTAATATCTTCACTTATAAAAAGCATTCAAGCTAAATGTATTTATCACCTATTCATTTGGTAATGTAGTACGTTTAAATCCGTGCTTCAATTATCAATACAGTGACTTATCCTCTATGCCCCGTGAATTCAAAAATCGCTGGACAGTTCCGGGTGATGAGAAGCATACCAATATCCCTGCCATCATTTCCAAACGTCAATATGAAGATAATAAAAGATTTGATGTATGCATATAATGCCTATAATTACTCTACAAGAACGAATTGCCAAAGGAGACTTTATTCGTATGAAAGAAATTTCCTTGTCCTATGATTTTCCAAAATCATGGATTACATCAGCAAAGATATCCAATTTATCTTTGAAACTTCAGGCTACCAATTTATTCCTGATTTATGCAGATAAAAAACTCAACGGACAGGACCCGGAATTCTTCAATACCGGTGGAGTAGCTTCCCCTGTACCCGTCAGTTTACATTGACTCTTAGATTAGGATTTTAACCACTCAGATAATTATAAAAATGATGAAATATAAAAACGTATTATATACAGCAGTCATTTCAACCTTATGCCTGGGAATAACCTCCTGTAGTGATTTTTTGGATGAAATGCCGGACAACCGAACTGAACTAACTACCGAAGAGAGCATTACCAAAGTATTGGTATCTGCATACCCAATGACCACCAACTGTCATATAGGCGAATTCTACAGTGACAACATTGATGAAAATAGTAAAGCATACAGCTATCTTTTCCGGTTAAACGAGCACTTGTATCGCTGGCAGCAAACCACTGAAGAGAATCAAGACTCACCTCATGCCTTATGGAATGATTGTTATAACTCGATTGCATCGGCCCCAACCAAGCCCTGGCAGCCATCGAGCAAATGGGAAACCCTCAATCATTGTCAGCACAAAGAGGTGAAGCTCTAATATGTCGCGCATATAATCATTTCGTACTAGCTACCACATTCTGCAAAGCGTATGGTACAAATGCAGATAAAGACCTAGGTATACCTTACATAAAAGAACCGGAAACATCTGTAAATCCACAATACTCACGCGGAACTGTTGCTGAAGTCTATCAAAAAATATCGCAGCCGATTTAGAAGAAGGATTGCCTCTAATCGACGACAATATTTACTCACGAGTGAAATATCATTTTAATAAAAAGGCTGCCTATGCATTTGCAGCCCGCTTTTATCTATATTATACACAACCGGATTTTTCAACTGTCAGAAAGTTATCAATTATGCCAATATAGTACTCGGTAATAATGCGTCCCAATATTTACGTGACTGGGCTGCATTAGGAGCTTTATCTCCCAACAAGAACATACAGCCGAACGCTTATGTAGATGCAGATAATCGGGCAAATCTACTGGTAATATCAGCAGCTTCATATTGGCCATTGGTTTCCGATCCGGGTTATGCCAACTGTGAAAGATACTGCATGAATAATATTACTGCCTCGGAAAGTTGTAAATCCGAAGGTCCATGGGGAGATCAGTCAAGTTATCATCAGATCCCATTTTCACCCGGTGGCTCTATAAAGAACGGATTCCGCCGCTTAGTTATCTATCAGCAATTCACGTCGGGCAACAGTTGGATCGGCTACATGCTGTATCCTGCTTTTACCACCGACGAAGCATTGCTTTGCCGGGCTGAAGCTTACACATTACTAAAACGTTATGACGAAGCTGCCGCTGATATAGATGCCTGGCAGAAAGCCTTTACGAAAAATACACAAACCTTGTCCAAAGAGACAATCAATGATTTTTATGCTCAATTAAAATATTACACACCGGAAGCCCCGACGGTAAAAAAGGAATTGCATCCGGATTTTGTAATAGAAAAAAGGAATGCAGGAGAATCTAATACACTGTATTCTACATGCGAGACGCCTGTTAACTTTAGAAGAGGGACTTAGATGGCAAGATATAAAGCGCTATGGCATTGTAATCTACCGCCGCTATTATGAAGGTTATACCTTGGTGAATATCACCGACAAGATGGACACGAATGACCCCAGACGTGCAATTCAGCTACCGGCCAGTGTCATTACAGCAGGTATGCAACCAAATCCAAGAAATGACTAAATAACTTTAGGAGGAAAAAAATATGAAGAAATACATCATATATAGTTTAATCATGACATTGACCTGCGGACTGGGAGCTTGCAACAATGACGAAGACGTAGACAAAGCAAACAGCATTTTCTCCACAGAAGAAGTAGAACGCAGCCCATTCGACAACTGGATATTGGGTAATTACACCCATCCGTACAACATTGCATTGAAATATCGCATGGAAGATAACGAGAGCGATATGACACATGTATTAGCTCCTGCCGACTATAAAAAATCCGTAGTACTGGCTAAAATTATCAAACATGTATGGCTGGAAGCATACGATGAAGCGACCGGTAATCCGGACTTCTTACGTCAATACATCCCCAAGACCATTCACTTTATCGGCTCTCCTGCCTATGAAGACAATGGCACCATGGTATTGGGAACGGCAGAAGGTGGTATGAAAATTACATTATACAATGTAAATGACATCAATCCTGATAAAATAGATATCAATCTGCTAAACGAATACTATTTCCAGACAATGCATCATGAGTTCGCCCACATCCTGCATCAAACCAAAAACTATGATCCGGCATTTGATCGTATCACAGAAAATGCCTATATCGGTAGCGACTGGTATATGGTGGGAGCTAACCGCAATGCATGGCAACAAGGATTTGTCACTCCCTACGCAATGAGTGAATCACGTGAAGATTTTGTGGAAAACATCGCAGTGTATGTCACAAATACCAAAGACTACTGGAATAACATGCTGCAGAATGCCGGTGAAAACGGCCGTGCACTCATAAAGCAAAAAATTCGAAATAGTCTATAGTTACATGGAACAAACCTGGGGAATCAATCTGGACGAATTACGCGACATCGTTCTACGCCGCCAAGATGATATAGCAAACGGCAATGTAGACTTAAGTATTATTGAATAAACTATGAAAATTATGAAGAAATATCTATCAATATACACACTTCTGGCATTGATTTGCATTGTATTACAATCTTGTCTTTTCTCTGAAGAAGAAATATTCGACGAATCATCCGCCAACAGAGCTACAGCCGATGTAATAAAATGTCAGGAGATTCTTAAAGATGTTCCGAACGGATGGAAACTGGAATATTACATAGGAAGCAACTATTCTGCAGGTGCAGTCACCCTACTAATGAAATTTGATGGAAAACAGGTAGAAATGGCGTCGGAAGCAGGAGCAGAAGGTTACAAGCCGGGTACCATAATAACCTCCCTGTATCAAGTTAAATCGGAACAAAGCACTATGCTCACTTTCGACTCATACAACCCACTGATCCATATGTTTTCAGGTCCTTTAGGCCTGAACATGAACGTGGGAGGAGATTATGAGTTTATTATCATGAGCGCAACTCCCGACAAGGTTATTCTACAAGGAAAAAAATATAAAAATATAATGGAAATGACGCCTATGCCCAAAGATATACCATGGCGTATCCAGCTTGAGGATATCATTAACATCGAGAAAGATGCTTTTCTAAATACATACCGCATGGAGAAAGGCGGACAAGTACTGAATTACTTTATACGTGACAATGGCACAATGTCTACATTCTCCGTTTACAGTACCGATTATAGCAGTGCAGAAAGTTTACCATATATTTATACAGAAAAAAGGGCTGAAGTTACAGTCTCCATATAATGTCAACGGAGTTGAAGTCCAGCACTTCAAATGGGATAAAAAGTTCAGGCTATTTGTTTGTACCGATGCAGATGCAACGGATATTGTATTAAAAGAATATTATCCCGAAAACTATCTACAATATGAAGACTATATCGGTACCTACACTGCAACGATTGACGATTACGATGAAGGTCCAACTTCACAATCTGTAACCATCACTCCTAAAGTCAGAGGAGAAAGTTATACTCTGAAAAGTATTGGCGGATTCAACTTCACTCTTCTGTATGACAAAGCCAGCGGAAAACTAGTTTTAGATTCACAAAGTATAAGTTCGACTTCTTCATCGTCTTATTACTTTGCGTGCGCGGCAGGTGTAGAAGGATATGCTCACACAGAATTAAGTTTGCCTTCACGCTTACGCAGCGGATTAGTAAATGTTACGGTGAAAATCAATCCTTTCACTTTCTACTTCGCGGATAAAGCAAGCCAAGAAAATACGTCATTGATAATCTGGGCTTATTCCTCTGATGAATATTCAACTTCAGGACTAATGGGTTACTGGAGTTGGTATAACTCAATCTTAATGGAAAAAAGAAAACGAAGGTAATTAATACAATTATGAGAAAGCTTTTTAATATATTCTTATTTGTACTTTGCACCATAGCAATAGCGGGATGCAATGATACGGAAAGCAGCGAATCCAGGTTAGAAATCAAAGCTGTAAATACTAATTTCCAAGCTACCGGCGGAAAAGGATACATACAACTTCAGTCAACAGGAAATATAACAGCAGATGTTGACGTCGATTGGTGTGTGCTGAAAGAAGTAAACCCCAATGAAGTAGTATTCGAAGTAAAAAGAAAACACCGGATACTCCGGTAGAAATGCTTTATTGACAATCAGTAACGGAGTAGAAAAAAAAGGCGTTCAATATCAATCAATCCGGAGCTGTTTTCATCTTCGGTAAAGACGAGTGGATGCTCCGCACCGACAATAAAAGCAGCTACGCTACCTATAAAATTACAAAGTTCTTTCGATTATACAATAGACATACCCGCAGAAGCTCAAGAATGGTTGTCATTTGAACAGAATGCGAAGGGAATAAATTTCAAGGTAAAAGAAAATACCTCCGGAAAAATGAGAGGAGCTATTGTCAATGTGGCAGCAAAAGACAGATCGGCTTCTTATCAGGTAATACAATATGATGTTGACGAACTTACCGGAACCTGGCAAGGCATGTTTTCAGACGGGCAAATGAATTACGGTTTGAAAGATGTCACCATTGAAAAACAGGAAGACGGAACATACCTGCTTTCAAACATTCTAACCGGATTGCCTTATAAACTGAAAGCAAAAAGCCATAGACAATTGCCTGGCTTTTTGGAGCCGGTCAAAACCTAGGAGTCTTCGAGGACAATTTATATCTCTCATTCGAAATTCTTAGCTCTGACCTATATTATGTAAAAGATCCTTCTGTAACAATCTCATTAGGCCCCGTAATGTTAACAGACGGAACATTCGTTTTCGCTTTTTCCGGAATAAAAGAGAGTGATCCTTTCGGTTTTGTTTTCCGGGTATATGAAGATGCAAAACTACAGAAGGTTATAGACAATCTGTCCATTTTTATTAATTGTATTCTATTTAAAGAAGACATAATCCAATAACATATGAAAAAGATACTATTAACTAGCTTTATCGTGGCATTAGGATTACTTGGTGCAAGCTGTAAAGATGACAACAGCACCGCAGGCGGAGGAGGAGAAATACTTCCAGACCAACAGGTAAGCTGTGAGATATTTATGCCAACTAACGGAGAAACCGTTATAATATCAGACAAACTGATTATCAGAGGAGAAGGAACGACTAACTATGGTAAAATTATCTCCGCTGAACTTAAAGTAGGAGGAGAAGTTATTACCGACATAAGTTCGGTTCCATTCTATTATGAATATACTTTCCCCAAGGAAGCTGAACCAGGAGAGTTGAAAATTGAATTAGCAGTCAAAGGAGATCATGAAGGCAGTGCTTTGGCAACTATTACTGTCACAACAGAACTCGGTGACAGGCCTGCACCACCTCAATATGGAGAAGACCTCACAGATACACGTGATGGAAATGTATACAAGACGATACAACTTGCAGAACAAATCTGGATGGCAGAGAATTTACGTTATTTACCGGAACAGAATTTTGATATATCTTCAACAGCGCCCAAATATTATGTTATGTTCGACAGTGATATCAAAACAGACTTGGGAAAAAGCTTATTTAAAAAGCTTATGGAGCCTACTATAACTTACCTGCAGCACTTCAAGGTGAAACAGCATTAGGAGAAGATGAAACACGGAATATAAAAGGTGTTTGTCCTGACGGATGGCATATTCCTTCACAAAAAGAATGGCAGACATTATCTAAATATGTTTTTAGACTCCGGCATGGCCGCTATCATGAATGATGGTCAGGTAGACGAAACAGCAATAGCAAAAGCTTTAGCTTCAACAACAATGTGGATGCTGCCGGAATATACAGAAATAGAACCTCAACCAACTTGGGTTGGCGTAGAAATGGAAAAAGAATAATGCAACCTTATTCAATGGTCTACCCATCGGATTCCGTGCATGTGCAGGTGACGAAGACTGGATGCATTCCTGCTACAGTGCCGGCTGGTGGAGTTCGACAGCTGGAGTACAAATGGGACCTGAATTCGGTATCACCGTACGTTTATGGTCAGACCTCCACACATTTGTAACCAATGCAGAATTCAATCCGGGAGTAGGTCTTCCTGTCCGTTGCATCAAAGATTAACGATTATATTATTACTCACTAAATATAAATACATTTATGAAAAAATTTGGATTCTTTTTATTCGCAGTCTTAGGACTAATTGCTTGTGGTGACGACAACAATGATCCCGCTCCAGAACAACATGTAACATGTGCCATATCTTCTCCTACTGAAGGAGCAACGATAGACATTGCAGAAAAAATGACAATCAAAGGAGAAGCTACAATTGACTTTGGTGAAATCTCAAACGTCACATTAAAAGTAGGAGGCAAAGCTATATCAGAAGTTACCGCAGTGCCTTTTAGCTATGATTATACATTTGAAGCTAACCAAACCGAAGGAGCATTAAAAATTGAATTAACTGTCAAAAGGTGATCAAGGAACAATGGCTACAAGCGAAGTTAACATCACTCTGACAAAGCCGGAACCCACTCCTGAACCAGGCGAAGGGAGAAATGGTTGATTCACGTGACAACCATGTATACCAAAACCGTAGAAATCGGTGAGCAGACATGGATGGCTGAAAATCTAGCTTATTTACCTAAAGTAAATAAACCTGCTGCTGCCGCTACTTGCGAAGAGAACCTCTTTATTTCGTTTATGACTACGATGGTGAAGATGTAAATGCCGCAAAAAATACTGAAACATACAAAACATATGGAGTTCTATATAATTGGTATGCTGCAATGAATAAAAATGAAAATGAAAGAAGGGGAAGGACGCAGATGCTGTACCAAGTGGAGTACAAGAGAATCTGTCCAAGTGGGATGGCACCTACCTAGTAAAGCAGAGTGGAAAATATTAGAAAAATTTTGTAGCTGAAACAATTACCCCCTGTTGAAGGAGATGTATGGGAAGATGATTTTGGAGACAAACACTCTGATCCAAATTGCAAAATGTGTTTGGTCAGCATTAGCAGGTCTTGAAGGATGGAGTGCTTCCGGAAACTCCGACATGAACCCTCCCGACTTGGCAAATGGACCTCGTAATACTTACGGACTTACAATTATTCCTTCCGGGCAATGCTATCAAACAGGAAGCTTTGGCTGGTCAGAAAGTGGTGCTGACTTCTGGACCACAGAAATGCAAAGCCAAGGAGCAGGAAATATTACTTTTAGTAATAATAGCTATGGAATAACTTATTCTAAATATGGAATAACCCCCAAACGTGGTTTTCCTATACGCTGTATAAAAAGACTAATTTAATAATATAAATCTCTCTTAAGTATACATAGAGGTGTGTCGGGATGACATGCCTCTTTTTCTGTTTATAAATAATCAAGCAATATTTCTCTATCGACTTAATACTTCACAGAAAAAGCAAATCAAAAAATAAATAGACCTTGACAACAAAACTAACCAAAAATTTGTTTACTTTGTATCCTATCAATGATTGAACTACTAATAAATTCCATATAATATGGCAAAAAGAAAGAAAAGAAAGAGAAAAAAAGGCCGGCAAAAGAATGAGTAAGAAAGAGCTGGCAGCATTATTAATAGACTTTTTCCATGCCAAATCCAGCGAGACCTTGAGTATGAAATATATATTTTCGGAATTGCGTCTCACTACCCATCCGCAAAAAATGTTATGCGTCGATATATTACATGACCTTTTAGCTGACGATTATATTTCTGAAATAGAAAAAGGAAAATTCCGTCTCACCAATCATGGAACAGAGATGGTAGGCACTTTCAACGGAAAAGCAATGGCAAGAATTCCTTTATTCCTGAAGGAGGAGGCGAGCCGATATTTGTGGCCGAACGCAATTCGGCACATGCCATGAACAATGACAAAGTAAAGATCACCTTCTATGCCAAACGGAAAAACAGAGAGGCAGAAGGAGAAGTGATAGAAATACTGGAGCGTGCAAACGATACTTTCGTCGGCACACTGGAAGTAGCTAAGTCATACGCATTTCTGGTGACAGAGAATCGTACATTAGCCAATGATATCTTCATCCCGAAAGATAAGCTGAAAGGCGGAAAAGACCGGAGATAAAGCCATTGTGAAAGTAACCGAATGGCCGGACAAGGCAAAGAATCTATCGGACAAGTAATAGATATATTTAGGTCAGGCTGGCGACAATACCACAGAGATGCACGCAATTCTTGCGGAATTCGGTCTGCCGTATGTATATCCGAAAAGCAGTAGAGACAGCAGCAGATAAGATTCCTGCCGAGATTTCAGCAGAAGAGATTGCCAAACGCGAAGATTTCCGTAAAGTAACAACTTTCACCATCGACCCGAAAGACGCCAAAGATTTTGACGACGCACTTTCCATCCGCAAGCTAAAGGACGGATTGTGGGAAGTAGGTGTACACATTGCCGACGTGACACATTACGTAAAAGAAGGCAGCATCATCGACAAGGAAGCCGAAAAACGCGCAACGTCCGTTTATCTGGTAGACCGTACCATACCGATGCTGCCCGAACGGTTGTGTAACTTCATTTGTTCACTCCGCCCGAACGAAGAAAAAAAACTAGCTTTCTCCGTTATCTTCGATATTACGGAAAAAGGAGAAGTCAGAGACTCACGTATCGTACATACAGTTATCAAGTCCGACCGTCGCTTCACCTACGAAGAGGCACAACAAATCATAGAAACAAAAAGAAGGAGACTTCAAAGAAGAAGTACTCACATTAGATACGATTGCCAAAGCACTGCGCGAAAAAACGCTTCTCTGCAGGAGCTATCAACTTCGACCGCTACGAAGTGAAGTTCGAAATTGACGAAAAAGGAAAAACCAATCAGCGTTTACTTCAAGGAGTCAAAAGATGCCAATAAACTAGTGGAAGAATTCATGTTGCTCGCTAACAAGACCGTAGCAGAAAAGATAGGATGTGTGCCGAAGAACAAGAAAGCCAAAGTGCTTCCTTACCGTATCCACGACCTGCCCGATCCGGAGAAGTTGGAGAACTTGTCACAGTTCATCGCCCGCTTCGGCTACAAAGTGCGTACAAGCGGAACGAAGACTGATATTTCAAAATCCATCAACCATTTATTGGACGACATACACGGAAAGAAAGAAGAGAACCTGATAGAAACCGTATCCATCCGCGCCATGCAAAAAGCACGTTACTCAACCCATAACATCGGTCACTACGGACTAGCTTTCGAATATTACACTCACTTTACTTCTCCCATCCGCCGTTTCCCGGACATGATGGTACACCGTTTGGTGACGAAGTATATGGACGGAGGACGCAGCGTATCCGAAGCTAAGTACGAAGACCTCTGCGACCACAGCTCGAACATGGAACAAATTGCAGCCAATGCCGAGCGTGCTTCCATCAAATATAAACAGGTGGAATTTATGAGTGAACGTCTGGGGCAGATTTACGACGGTGTAATCTCCGGCGTAACCGAGTGGGGACTTTATGTAGAACTGAACGAAAACAAATGTGAAGGTCTGGTCCCTGTTCGTGATCTGGATGATGACTACTACGAATTCGACGAGAAAGAACTATTGTCTTCGCGGACGCCGCAAAAACAAAATATACAGTTTGGGAGACGCTATTACTGTTCGGGTAGCTCGTGCCAATCTGGAAAAGAAACAATTGGATTTTGAATTAATAGAAAAGTAAATTCACCACAGAGTACGCTAAGAAATCAGGAAGTAAAAAGACTTCGTGTACTCCGTGTCCTCTGTGGTAAGCCAAACAGCCATTATGAAAACTGTCATTATTGAAGATAAACAACGAATCGAATCCATTATTCTCCACTGCGATGCCTGTTTTGTAGGCATTACTGATTTGGAAGGTAATCCCTACGTAGTTCCGATGAACTTCGGTTATGAGAATGGCATCATATATCTTCATTCGGGTCCTGAAGGCAGCAAGTTGGAGATGCTGGAACATAATAATAATGTATGCATCACTTTCAGCGTTGGACATAAACTTGTCTACCAACACGAAAAGGTAGCCTGCAGTTACAGTATGCGTTCGGAAAGCGCGATGTGTCGAGGGCAAGTAGAATTCATCGAAGAGATAGACGAGAAACGCCGTGCATTGGATATTATCATGCGTCATTACACAGATAGTGAGTTCAACTATTCCGATCCTGCGGTACGTAATGTCAAAGTATGGCAAGTACGTATCAATCAGATGACAGGAAAAGGTTTTTCGGTCTGCGGGCCAACGAAAAGCCATGAAGCGGTTTTCCGGCTTTCGACAATACTTGAGTAGAGTATTCAACAAGCATTGTAGAGTATTTCCAAACTAATTTCTCTAAACAAAAGTTTAGATCACTTTTACCCTCACACCCCACCATTGCCTGTATCTCTTTATCCATCGACATTACAGGTGTGAGAGTAAAGAGGTGATTATAAAGACTATTCTATCCTCTCATATCAAATTCTTTTTGTATACTTGCAACATAAATAAAATAGATAAGTACTCTTGCAAAAAAATAAATTATGAAGAAACTGCTATGTCTCGCACTGTTAGTATCTGCCGGAAGTATCTACTCCGAAAGTATCTCGGCAAACAACAAACCTACTGATAACAAATCCGGCAACAACTCAAAGGACATATACAAAAAGACCTGGATCGACTTCAATAAAAACGGTATAAAGGATGTATATGAAGATCCTTCCGCGCCTATCGAAGCCCGCATCGCGGATTTGCTTTCGCAAATGACGCTGGAAGAGAAAACCTGTCAGATGGCTACTCTCTACGGTTCGGGACGGGTATTGAAAGATGCATGGCCTACTGCCGGATGGTCAGCGGAAATTTGGAAGGACGGTATCGGAAATATTGATGAGCAGGCGAACGGACTGGGTAAATTCGGTTCTGAAATCTCCTATCCGTATGTGCCAACAGCGTAAAGAACCGACACACCATTCAACGCTGGTTTGTGGAACAGACACGACTGGGCATTCCGGTGGACTTCACCAATGAAGGAATACGCGGATTATGTCACGACCGGGCTACCATGTTTCCCGCTCAATGCGGGCAAGGTGCCACGTGGAACAAGAAACTGATCCGGGAAATTGCGAAAGTCACTGCAAATGAGGCAAAAGCATTGGGATATACCAATATTTATTCTCCTATTCTGGATATTGCACAAGATCCTCGCTGGGGACGTGTGGTAGAAAGTTACGGAGAAGATCCGTATCTGGCGGGCGAATTGGGAAAACAGATGATCCTCGGTCTGCAAAGCGAAGGTATTGTTGCTACTCCCAAGCATTTCGCCGTGTATAGCATCCCGGTCGGTGGACGCGACGGAGGTACGCGTACGGATCCGCACGTGGCCCCGCGTGAGATGAAGACTCTTTTATCTGGAACCTTTCCGCAAAGGTATTCAGGAAGCGGCGGGTGCTCTAGGAGTGATGAGTTCGTATAATGATTATGACGGGGAGCCAGTTTCCGGAAGCTATCATTTCCTCACGGAGATTCTGCGTCAGCAATGGGGATTCAAGGATATGTAGTATCGGATAGTGAGGCGGTAGAGTTTCTGCACACCAAACATCGTATCACCCCGACTGAAGAAGAGATGGCAGCACAAGTGGTCAATGCAGGATTGAATATCCGTACTAACTTTACTCCGCCACAAGATTTTATTCTCCCGTTGCGCCGTGCTATCGACGAAGGTAAAGTCTCTTTGCATACGCTCGATCAACGCGTCAGTGAGATTCTGCGTGTCAAGTTTATGATGGGGCTTTTTGATAATCCGTATCCCGGTGATGAGCGTCGTCCGGAGACAGTCGTACACAATGACGCTCATAAAGCAGTATCTATGGAAGCCGCTTTGGAGTCTGTCGTTCTTTTGAAGAATAAGAATCAGATGCTTCCGTTATCCAAGAACTTCAACAAAAATAGCTGTGATTGGTCCGAATGCGGAAGAAGTGAAGGAGTTGACTTGCAGATATGGTCCCGCCAATGCGTCTATTAAGACTGTATATCAGGGAATCAAAGAATATCTGCCTAACTCGGAAGTTCGCTATGCTAAAGGCTGTGACATTATTGATAAATATTTCCCGGAGAGCGAACTGTACAATGTTCCATTAGATACACAAGAGCAGGCGATGATTCATGAAGCGGTAGAATTAGCAAAGGCTTCGGATGTCGCTATCCTTGTACTGGGTGGAAATGAGAAAACGGTTCGGGAAGAGTTTTCACGTACCAATCTTGACCTCTGCGGACGGCAACAACAATTATTGGAAGCGGTTTATGCAACAGGTAAACCTGTCGTTCTAGTGATGGTGGACGGAAGGGCAGCAACCATCAACTGGGCAAACAAATACGTTCCTGCCATTATCCATGCCTGGTTCCCCGGAGAATTTATGGGGGATGCCATCGCTAAAGTTCTTTTCGGAGACTATAATCCGGGAGGACGTCTGGCTGTCACTTTCCCGAAATCAGTGGGACAGATTCCTTTTGCATTCCCATTCAAGCCGGGCTCTGACTCCAAAGGAAAAGTCCGTGTAGACGGTGTACTTTATCCTTTCGGATATGGTTTAAGCTATACGACCTTCGGATATTCAGACTTGAAAATATCTAAACCTGTGATCGGTCCGCAGGAAAATATCACTCTTTCATGTACTGTGAAGAATACAGGAAAGAAAGCAGGGGATGAAGTAGTCCAGCTTTATATCCGGGATGATTTCAGCAGCGTTACCACCTACGATAAAGTATTGCGTGGTTTTGAACGTATTCACTTATGCAACCGGGAGAAGAACAAACGGTCAACTTTACCCTTACGCCTCAAGACTTGGGATTATGGGACAAGAATAATCAGTTTACAGTAGAGCCGGGAAGTTTCTCGGTTATGGTGGGAGCTTCTTCACAGGACATACGGCTGAAGGGGAGTTTTGAGGTCCAATAAATAAATCCAAGACAGTCACTAAAAGCAATGTGAGGCAGCCTCTTACTATTTAGGCCACCTCACATTCTTTTTATTTTTCTCTTTCGTCAACTAGGATAGAGTTATAAGTTATACTTAATAACACAAATAAAACTGGCATCTTTATAAGTTATGCTTAATAAAACTGCCATATCTGTTTTGTATATCAACTATAACTATAAAAAGATGAAACTTATCAATAGCCCTATTTATACAGAGCGTATTCGTCGGTTCACTGTAAAAGGGGGGAGGATGTCAACCAAAGATATTGCGCAATTCACCAATCTTACTATTCGTGGAGTAGAAACAGCCCGTTACCGAATAAGAAAGAAACTTGCCATTCCCGGAAATATTAATCTTGTTGATTTTCTAATTGACTTTACATAAGAACATTTACTGAATATTCCTTCTAATTTCACACCCCTATTCTGTTGGGATTTTCTAAAGAAACTTTATCTTTTTGTAATGTCAACAATTAAAAAGAATATGATTCGTTTTTAATCTTGTTATCACCTTACTACTAATGATAAGCATAGCTGTCAAAGCCGAACTGACCAACCGGATGTTCGATGTCAGGCATGTAGGCTATGCAGAAGGCCTTAGTAGTCAACGTGTCTTTTTCGATTGTCGAGGATGGAGACGGTGCAATGTGGATTGCTACAAAAACCGGAATAGACAGATACAACGGTCATACGGTAAAGAACTATGATTTGCCGGGCAGTTTCTATTATGGCGATCTTGCCGGACGCAGGCTTTACTTATTGTACGACGCACAACAAGGACTGTTCGCCTACGACCACACCGGACGAATCTACCGATATTCCACCATCCTGGATCATTTTGAGCAAGTCCTCCACCTGGGACAATTGATTCAGGAAGAAGTCATCTTGAACAAACTCTGTTTGGATAGTGACGGAACCTGGTGGATGGGAGCGGATAAAGGACTATACAAGCAAGAAGCGGACCATCGTATAGTTGCCGTACTGAAAGGACAATATGTCAACGACATCGCATTTGCCGGCGAGTCGCTTTTTGTGGGTACTTCTAACGGAGTCTGGCAACTGTCACACACCCTGCCGGATAAGAAACGCCAGCTGCTGGAGGGGTGGAATGTACAAACATTGTTCTGCGACAAACCGAAAAAGAACTCTGGATAGGCACATTTGGCAGCGGTTTGTCTGTGATGAACCTCGACACTTCCAAAGTGCTTGCGCTGGAGGGACAAGGGAGCACGTTCCTTCATCCGATACGGGCAATTACAGACTATGATGTACATACCATACTCATAGGCGTAGACGGTGGCGGTGTGTATGCGATAGACAAGGACACCAAGAAAGCCCGTTTACTGATGAATACCAAAGATGACACAGATACTTACCTGCGCGGAAACGGCGTATATGCCGTAACCAGAGACGACCAGGGCAACATCTGGATAGGTAGTTATACGGGAGGCGTATCCGTGGCTATCCTGCTGAAACATCCCATTTCGATATTAGCACACGAAAAAGGAAATACCCATTCTCTCATCAGCAACAACGTAAATGATATCGAAGAAAACCCGGATGGCAACCAATGGTTCGCTACCGATGATGGAATCAGCATCCGAAACACCCTGTCAGGCACTTGGAAACACGTGCTGAAAGAAATCGTAACCATTTCTCTTTGCACATCCGGAAATGGGAACGTATGGGTAGGAACGTACGGAGACGGAGGTGTATCTACTGGATAACAACGGACGCGTGTTACGCCATCTCACCAAGCAACAAGGGCAATTGACCACCAATTATATTTTCTCCGTCAGACAAGACATGGAGGGAGACTTATGGATAGGAGGTCTGGACGGATGCCTGATCATGTTTGAAAAAAGAAAAAGGCAGCAGACAGTCTTTCGACGTGAATTGGGTACAGTCCATTGAACCTATCGACCGAAACCGGGTAGCGGTGGCTACCGTCAACGGTTTTTTCCTAGTGGACAAACATACAGGGAATATACAGCACTATGCCAATTCCCAGGAATTTCACAATCAGAATGTCAGTGCTTATATCATCTCTATGCTGTTCAATGACGACGGAACCGTGTGGCTGGGAACCGAAGGGGAGGATTGAATCTATATGATATGAAAAACCGGACGGTAAAGACTTTCACTGTTCAAGAGGGATTGCCGTCCAACGATATATATAGTTTGCAGCGAGACGACAAGAAACGCTTGTGGGTCAGCACCGGAAAAGGAATTGCCTTGATAGACAGCCTGCGCGTGTCGAACCTCAACTATGCGGGCAATATAGACAAAGAATATAACAAATCCTCATTTGCCCGGTTGATGAACGGCGAGTTCGTGTATGGCAGCACGGATGGTGCTGTCTTTATCATGCCACTCGACATCTCAACCGTAGACTACTGGACGCTCCTGCGTTTCACGGGACTGACGGTTGATTATCAAAACGTCCAGGAAGAAGAAGAATCGTTGAGACCCGCCATCCATGATATGCTTGCCGACCGTGCGGTACGGCTCGGCTATAAATACAACTCGTTTACCGTTTCTTTTGAATCTATCAACTATCGTTTCCAGCGCGATATTGTCTATCAGCATATTTTAGAGGGGTATGACAATGACTGGAGCAAACCGTCTGCCGAGGGCAAGGCATCCTACACCAAGGTATCGCCGGGCACTTATCTTTTTAAAGTGCGCAGCCTGCGACGCAGCGACGGAAAGACTATCTCCGAAAGCACCTTAGAAGTGAAAGTGAGCCAGCCATGGTGGAACTCGTGGTGGGCTTGGACTATTTACCTATTTATAATAGGCTTCGTTTTCTATTTCATCCTGCGCTATAAGAGCAACCAGCTCCAAAAGAAATACGACGAAGACAAAATACGTTTCTTCATCGACACGGCACACGACATTCGCACACCGGTAACGCTTATCATGGCACCTCTGGAGGATTTGAACCGGGAACAGGATCTCTCGGACAAAGCCCGTTATTACCTGAATCTGGCCCATGAAAGTACCCGGAAACTTCATTCGCTCATCACACAGTTGCTCGAATTTGAAAAGGTAGACGCCCACAAGCAATCCTCTTCATCGGTTCCGCTTTGTCTGAATGAAGTTTTGCTGAAAGAAGTCTCCGTCTTCCGGTCTTTTTGCGAGAAGAAGCAGTTGACACTGAATCTGACCCAACCCGACGAATCCGTTTTCGTTTCAGCCGACAAACACCTCATAGAGATGTTACTCGACAATCTTCTTTCCAATGCCTGCAAATACACCATGCCCCAAGGAGAAATCAGCCTGGATTTGAAAGCCACAAAACGCAAAGCCATCCTTTCGTTGAAAGATAACGGAATAGGCATACCGAAGAAAGCGAAGAAGCACATCTTCTCCGATATTTACAGAGCCGAGAAATGCCCGGCAGTCACAGGAAGAAGGAACCGGATTCGGACTGTTGCAGGTGCAGCGCATTGTTGTAAAAGATGCTGCATGGAAAAAATCACTTTCTGTTCCGAGGAGGGCAAGGGAACTACTTTCATCGTAACATTGCCGCGAACCACCACCGTAGCCGAACCCGTGTCGCACGAATCATCCCTCGAACACCTTGCCGGCACATCGGATAATAACAGCCACGAAACGGACAAAATGAAAGATCCGGACGACCGGAATACATTGCTCATTGTAGAAGACCACGAAACTCTCCGTCACTACCTCCGCCAGACCTTTGAACACCTCTATCGGGTGATTGATGTTGCCGACGGACACGAAGCTATCGCCTGTCTCGCCAATGAATATCCGGATATCATCCTCTCCGACGTCATGATGTCCGGCATACGGGGTGACGAGCTTTGCAGAATGGTCAAGGAAAATCCTGACACATCGGGTATTCCGGTCGTTCTGCTGACGGCAAAGGCTAACCACGAAGCAATAGTGGAAGGATTGAAGAAAGGCGCGGATGATTATATCCCCAAACCATTCAGTACAGAGATACTGAAATTGAAAGTACAAGGATTGATTGACAATCGAAACAGGCAACGGCAGTTTTTCATGCGGCAAGCCATCGCTCAAGTAGAGGCGGGCGGCAAACGTGACGACAATGAAAGCAATGAAAGTATCGACAACAAAAACGTAACGACAGCAAGCGAAACAATGGCCGAGGGCGACCGCCGGTTTATCATGCAAGCTACCCGGTTTGTTCTTGAACATTTGGATGAACCCGATTTCAACATCAATCTCTTATGCCATGAAATGGCAATGAGCCGGACACTATTCTACAGTCGCCTTAAATCACTGACGGGAAAAGGGCCGCAAGAGTTTATTCGTATCATCCGGCTACAAAAAGCTGCCGAACTGCTGAAAGAAGGTAAAAGCGTAACCGATGTCGCCGCCGAAACCGGATTTGTCAACACGAAGTATTTCAGTTCATTGTTCAAGAAACAATTCGGGATGCAGCCAAGTAAATATAGTGGGAAGTAGACAAGCATTCATGTTCGGTTTTGAATTAAAATTAGCTCGTTTCCGGTACAGTAATGCACTGTTTCAGCCTATTCTGACAAGGGTATATTCTCACTGCAATGAGAAAAAGTTCTCATTATAATGAGTATTTCTTCTCATACCTATGAGTATTTTTTCTCATAGTGATAAGTATACTTGAGAATGTTTACGGAAGTTTTTTTGAATTATAATTGTATGAGTTTACCTCATTTCCGTACCGTTCTTAATTAAATGGGAATTTATCGGTTAAATGGGAATTTAGCAGTTAGGCTGAAAGCCTTACAATTATATATTTATTGGGGTGCCCTGAAAGGGCTTAATTATATAGCGTAGGGCAACGCCCTACGAAAAAAACACACCAGCCACAAGCCCTGAAAGGGCGGAACTGTATACAATTATGCCCTTTCAGGGCGCAAATTCAGATTGTCGTTTTTACGTAGGGCGTTGCCCTACGCTATGTAATTAAGCCCTTTCAGGGCACTCCGCAAAATTATCATTTACCTCATTCTTGTATAGCAACAACCTTCGAAAAAGAATGGATAAGATAACGTCCGTTCGATAAAAATCAGCAGATTTGTCAGCAATCAAACCTAATATGTCAGCAATCTGACCATCGTTTCAGCCGGATATTAGCATCTTTGCACCAAGCTTTACAAGTATAAAGCACATATTACGTTTAACCTTTAAAATGCTAAAACGATGAAAAAAGTAGCACTATTCCTATTTTTATCCGTTTGCTTCGCGCAACAATCCTGTTCGTCGGATTCTGTTGGAACGGAACCGGAGGAAAATCCACAAGACATTCTTTTTAAAGACGATTTCAACTTTTTCGACGAAAAAGTATGGACGAAAGAAACTCATGAACCCGGTTGGACCAATCAAGAGCTACAGGCATACGATGCCGCTCATGTGTCCGTTGGAAAGGACGGGGGATAAATCGGTTCTGATTCTTACCGCCGAACGCAAAGGGAATAAGATCTATTCAGGCAGGATCAATTCAAAAGGAAAAAAGAGTTTCAAGTATCGCAAAGATAGAAGCAAGTATCAAGCTTCCCAAGACTAACGGCGGACTGTGGCCTGCGTTTTGGATGATGGGAGATAACGACAAAGAATGGCCGGCATGCGGGGAGATCGACATTATGGAAATGGGAGAACAGAGCGGAATGGCTGCGGGCGATTCGGAAAAACAAGTGAATACCGCCATTCACTATGGCCCCTAGCGCAGCGGCTCACGAACAGCAATACTACAAAGCCAATGTTGCCAACAGCCTACAAGACGGCAATTATCACACCTACTCCCTGATTGGGATGAAAACAACCTGACAATATCCGTTGACAACGTCAAGTTTCATACGTTCGACATTAGCTCGAACACATACTTTCATGACAACTTCTACATCCTGTTCAACCTCGCCGTGGGAGGTGCGTTTACAGGAATTACCGATATTAATAAACTGACGGGCCTGAAAGACGGTCAGAAAGTGAATATGTACATCGACTGGGTGAAAATATTATAGGAATCTTAAATATACATGCTATGAATATGGAAAAATGTAAGTATCTACTGTTTTGCGGAACACTCGCCCTTTGGATGGCGGGAAGTTTCCAGCAAGTGTATGCAGCAACGGAACCAAGTTCCCAGGCTATTCAACAACAAAGCAACAAGGTAACCGGAAAAGTGAGCGATGCCACAGGTCCCATCATTGGGGCTTCCGTAGTGGAGAAAGGAACTGCCAACGGAACGATTACCGATCTGGATGGAAATTTCAGTTTGAATGTAAAAGCGGGAGCTACGCTCGTTGTCAGCTACGTGGGTTATAAATCCGAAGAAGTAAAAGCGGGAAGAGGTCCTTTGAACATCACCTTGAAAGAGGATGCCAAAGCATTGGATGAAGTGGTAGTTACCGCCCTTGGCATCAAGAGAGAGCGCAAAGCGTTGGGCTATGGCATTGATGAAGTGAAAGGTGAAGCCTTGACCAAAGCGAAAGAAACGAATCTTATCAACTCCATGGCAGGACGTGTGCCGGGCTTGGTAGTCAGCCAGACCGCCGGTGGTCCTTCCGGTTCTACGCGCGTTATTCTGCGAGGCAGTACCGAAATGACCGGCAATAACCAACCTCTTTATGTAGTGGACGGCGTACCTTTGGACAACACTAATTTCGGCAGTGCCGGCACAAACGGAGGCTTCGACTTGGGCGACGGTATTTCGAGCATCAATGCCGATGACGTAGAAAACATGTCGGTATTGAAAGGCCCTGCGGCATCCGCACTTTATGGTAGCCGTGCCAGCCACGGTGTTATCTTGATTACAACCAAGCGAGCCAACAAGGATAAAATCAGCGTGGAATATAACGGAACACTGACTTTCGATACCCAACTTGCCAAATGGGACGAAGTGCAACAGATATACGGTATGGGAAGCAACGGTACTTATAGCTATGATGCCATATCCAACACAAACAAAAGTTGGGGTCCCAAAGCGGACGGTTCAAACATGCTGAAGTATTTCGACGGCGTGGAACGCCCTTTCCTCATTGTCCCCGACAATACGTCCAACTTCTTCCGCACGGGTATCACCGCCACCAACTCCGCCATCATAGGTGTGAACAGCGGAAAAACCGGAATTCGCTTTACCTATACGGACATGCGCAATAAAGACATTGTTCCCCAGACACACATGAGCCGTGACATTTTTCAACCTGCGCGCCAATACGTCTGCAGGAAAGGTAGACCTGGATTTCAACGTCAACTATACACGGGAAGACGTGAAGAACCGTCCGGCTCTGGGCGACAGCAAGTCCAATATCGGTAAAAACCTGATGACCCTTGCCACCACCTACGACCAGGAATGGTTGCAAACCTATCAAACTGCCGACGGCGAATATTCCAACTGGAACGGTATGGATCCCTACAACGTGAATCCATACTGGGATATCTATAAGAACTTCAATAAATCCAAAAAAGACTTGTTCCGCATGAACGGCAAGGCCGTATGGAACATCGACCCACATCTGAAACTTCAAGCAACATTGGGCGCCGAACTCAATTGGTTCACGTTCGATGATTACAAAGCACCTACCACTCCCGGATTCGAAGCCGGAAGACTTCAAAACAGTGCTTTCCGCAACCGCATGTACAACTTTGAAGTGTTGGCTCTCTACAACAACCATTGGGGTGATTTCGATTTCAACGCTACGTTAGGTGGCAATGTATATAAGGTGAACAACCAGACCACCGTTACCACCGCTCAAGACATGAAGATACGCGATGTCCCTTCATTGACGAGTTTCAACGAGATCAGTGTAGTGCCCGGCAGTTACCGCAAGCAGATTAATTCGGTTTACGGAGCAGTGAACGTGGGCTGGAAACACATGCTTTACCTCGATGCTACGTTGCGTGGCGACCAATCGTCTACCCTTCCCACTGGCAACAACATGTATATGTATCCTTCTTTCTCCGGCAGCTTTGTATTCTCCGAGCTGACAAAACTGGGCGACCTCCTGCCTTACGGAAAGTTACGTATGTCATGGGCCCAAGTAGGTAGCGATACGGATCCTTATCAATTGGGACTCGTCTATACGAAATCCAAATATGCTTATCCCGGATATACCATCGGATATATCGATAACGGAACCATCCCCAACAAAGACTTGAAACCAACCAAAACAAACTCCGTGGAAATGGGATTGGAATTGAAATTCCTGAAGAACCGTATCGGACTGGATTTCACCTACTATTCGCAAATCAGTAAAAACCAGATTATGGGAATGGCAAGTTCCTGGACAACCGGTTACAACTATCGCTTGATTAATGCCGGCAAGATAGAAAACAAAGGTATTGAGATTGCCCTTAGCACACGACCGATTCAAACACGCGATTTTTCCTGGGACATTAATCTGAACTTCTCCAAAAACAGCAACAAGGTAAAAGAACTGGATGGCGAATCAGATATGTTTGAACTGGAAAAAGCATCTTGGCTCGACGTTCAGGTGGCCGCTAAGGTAGGCGAGAACTTTGGTTCTATTGTAGGCCCGGACTTCCAACGGAACGAAAAGGGAGATATTCTGATTGACCCGCAAACCGGTCTGCCGCAATATGACAAGAGCAACCACGTATTAGGTAATGCCTCTTGGGACTGGACAGGTGGATTACTCACCAACTTTACCTACAAGAATCTTTCGCTGGTAGCGGTATTCGATGTGAAAGTAGGTGCCGACCTCTATTCTATGTCAGCCCGTGCTGCTTACGAATCGGGTAAAAGTCCGGAGACATTGGCAGGACGCGACGCCTGGTATCGCTCGGAAGAAGAAAGATTGGCAGCCGGCATTGCAAAAGGAGCCGATAACTGGAAGCCGACAGGCGGATTCGTTGCTCCGGTGTCATCGACAACGGTAATGGAACATATCGTCCCAACGACATCTACATCAATCCGGAAGACTACTGGATGAGCGTTTGCCGTAATGCACCTTCTATGTTTATTTACGACAACTCATACGTGAAATGCCGTGAACTAACGTTGAGTTACAATGTGCCCAAATCCTGGCTGAAGAATGTAGTAAGCGGACTGACCGTTTCGTTCGTTGCCCGCAATCCGTTCATCGTATGGAAGAATATCCCGAATATCGACCCGGATTCCAACTACAACAATACTACCGGTATGGGACTTGAATACGGTTCGTTGCCTTCACGCAGAAGCTATGGTTTTAATGTAAATGTGAAATTCTAAAAAGATATATCATGAGACAATCTAAATACATCACAATCATCACGATGGCATGTGCCCTGTTTTTCGCTTCTTGCAGCGATGAATACATGGAAAACATGAATACCGACCCTTCCAAGGCCGCTACCATCGACCCGAATGCGCAGCTCACCACTGCCCAACTGCAAACGTACGGAGACCTTAGTATGATGGAAATCTACCGTAACTACCATTATGCATTCACCCAACAACTGATGGGGATGTTGGAACACCACCAACTACGGCGGACGCCATACGCTAGACAATAATGAAATGAGCCGTATCTGGACATCGTTCTACACTCAATCCCTGAAGAATATCATTGATGCTCAATATCGCACAGCCGAAGATGCAGAGAAAGTGAACATCAACTCTGTGCTCCGCATTTATCGGGTTTATCTTATGTCTATCATCACCGACACTTACGGAGACGCTCCTTTCAGTGAAGCCGGCCTGGGATTCCTCGAAGGAAAGTTCAATCCGAAGTATGACAAACAGGAAGATATTTACAACGCTTTATTTCTGGAGCTGGAAGATGCCGTCAATAAAATCGATCCGACCAAAGATAAAGTGACAGGTGACCTCATCTATGCCGGTGATGTAACTAAATGGCAACAACTGGCAAACTCGCTTCGCCTACGTTTTTGCCATGCGAATCTCCAATGTCAATCCTACAAAGGCACAAACGGAATTTGAAAATGCTTTAGCTGCCAATGGGGGGTGTGATAACGGACGCCTCAAGCGATGCACTCATCAAATACATGACAATCGCATTTAGTTTCGGACAAGAAGCTTACTCTGATTATCGCGGAAATTCATTGTCACAGTTATTGTTCGGCAACGACCCCGCTAATAATCCAAGTTACCTCTGCTCCACTTTCTTTAATCAGTTATACAATTCCGGTGACCCTCGTACATTCAAAATTTCCCGTTGTTATTATGACGGGCTGATGAGTGCCACCAGTCCCGACAATCGTGTCGACATCACCCAGGAGATGATTGAAAAAGGGATTGATTTCAGTCCGCGCAACCCGGGTGCCTACTCGTGGGAGCCATGGCCTACAGGATACGACAGCGATATTTGTGCGGAATTAGCCGTTAACAACCCTTCTGTTACAGCAACCATGGCTCGTGAAGTGGAACCCAAACTTGCCAATAATTTCCTAAAAAGCGACAATCCGGGCGTAGTGATGACCTCTGCAGAAGTGAAGTTCCTGATGGCGGAAGCTACCGTGAAAAAATGGAATGTCGGCAGTGTGTCGGCAGAAGATCTTTACAAGCAAGGAGTGCGTGCGGCTATGGATTTCCTGACAGACAACTACGGTTGCACGGCTACTACTGATGCAGAGTTTGATACATTCATTCAAGATAAAGGGGCGTTCGGACATACGGACAATCAGAAACTTGAAGCTATCAATACACAGGCCTGGATTCTTCACTTCACCAATCCTGCCGAATGTTGGGCAAACGTGCGTCGTTCCGGTTATCCGAAGTTGAAATCACCGGCAGAATATGGGTTCGGACAATACCTCACCGGTGGAACGGAAATTCCGGTACGTCTCTGCTATCCTGTATTGGAATCTTCCTATAATAAAAAGAGCTACAACGAAGCCATCGAGCGCATGGGAGGAACTGATAATTGGCACAGCCTTCTGTGGTGGGATACTGAAAACTAACTATTAAACAATCATCCATTATGAAAAAGATATATATTGCACTATTTGCCCTACTCGCTGTAGGCTCCACATTTACTGCATGCACCGAGGAAGAACCGTTCGCTACGGTGACGGAAAATGATGATCCGCATATCCTTGCCCCAGTGTTCCCTGACAGAACGAACGGCCAATTGGCTACATTCGCCAACATCAGCCGGGATGCGAACTTATCCATCGCGCTGACCGTGACTCCGAAAGATTACACCACAGTAACCTGGTTCATTGATGGACAGGAAGTAAATCGGGTACCGACTCCGACAAAGAAATCAACCGTAGTCTGAAAGCCGGTACGTATAATTTGAAAATAGAAGTAGAAACTGTGAAAGGGAAGAAGACTTCCCGTGAAGGATTAGTGGTGGTCAATCCGTTGGCTGATGACCCTCAATCTAAAGAAGTAGCTTTTGAGAGAATTGTATCTCCCGGTAAGACTGCCCGTTTATATGGCAGTAATTTACAGAACGTAACAGCCATCCTCTTGGGAGGAAACACGATCACCGATCCTACTTATGTTGAATCGGCAGACGAGAATTATCTGGAATACATCGTTCCGACAGGCGTAAGCGAAGGCGATTACCGTATCGTTCTGCAAGATGCCGACGGCAATCAATATGGAGCCGACATGGTGAAAGTAACCAATGCTTCCCTTGTCATTTCGGGAGCTAACCGGGCTACTGCCAACGTGGATTGGACCATTTCCGGCATCAATCTCGAAAACATCGCTTCTCTAACCATTGGCGGGCAAACGGTGTCTCAATTCAGCAATCAATCTTCTACGGAAGTTACGCTGACTTGTCCGGATTTGTCTGATGGAAGCTATACGCTGACAGGCAAAACCCGTAGCGGAGAGGCTGTGCAGTTCTTGAACGATAATATTACGACTACCGAACAGACTGTGACCGTATCTACCGAAACAACACTTTGGTCAGGACACCATTACGTTTCGTGGGATAAGCCGGACGGTGATCCCAACAAAACTTTTGGTTTGATTCCAATGGATGTATTTTTGCCGGTATCACAGCCGGGTCGACATTGAAAGTAGTCTACTCCATAGAACCTACTGCCGAATATCATAAGATGCAGCTTGCCACAGGCTATTGGACAGGCTTGGCAGGTGAGATGGAATTTACGGAAAACGGTGAATATACACTGATACTGACACAAGCCATGTTGAATAAGATTCAAGCTGAAGCCGGATTCTTATGTGTAGGACATGGCTATTATGTAGACCTGGTAACCGTGAAATAATGTTCCTAAGTAAGTTTAAAAAATCATTCATACCATAAGTATCTGTCATTCTTCGGGTTAAAGTCCTCTGAATGACAGATTACATAAACGATGCTACTTAAAAACAAATCATAATGAAACTAAGAAATATTATATTAATGACCGCATCTATCGCAATGACTGCCTGTTCCAAACAGGCAGTTCCCACTGCCATTCCTGAAGACGCAAAAATAGAACAACAAGTGGAAGAGCTTCTATCAGAGATGGACCTTGACGCCAAGATAGGGCAAATGACCGAGCTTGCCATTGATGTATTAGGAGAGACGATAAATGGTGAATTCCAATTGGACGAGGCAAAAAACTCCATAAAAGCGATTGCTGAATATAAAGGTAGGTTCGTTCCTCAATGCCCCCGGCCCGGTAGCACAAAGCCCTGAAAAGTGGAACGAGATTATCGGTCGAATACAAGAACTGTCGATGGCGGAGATTGGTATTCCATGTATCTACGGACTGGATCAGAATCATGGTACTACCTATACATTGGGCGGTACGCTCTTTCCTCAAAAAATATCAATATGGGTGCTGCCTTCAATCCGGATTTGACCTACGAAGCAGCACGTGTAACGGCTTATGAAACAAGGGGCTAGCAATTGTCCCTGGACATACTCCCCCCACTGTCGATATGGCACGTGATCCCCGTTGGCCGCGTGTATGGGAAAAATTATGGAGAAGACTGTTTAGTCAATGCCATTATGGGCAGCACTGCTGTTCGAGGCTTCCAAGGAGATGATCTAACCATATTCCCGCCGACCGAATCGCCACCTCCGTGAAACATTACATGGGATACAGCATGCCACGTACCGGTAAGGACCGCACACCGGCTTATATATCTGTTTCCGAACTGCGTGAAAAATGTTTTTGCACCGTTCAAGGCTTGTGTGGAAGCAGGTGCACTGACTATAATGGTCAACAGTGGTTCCATCAACGGAAAGCCTGTGCACGCCGACCGCGAACTCCTTACACAATGGCTGAAAGAAGACTTAGGATGGGACGGAATGTTAATCACCGACTGGGCGGACATCAACAATCTTTATACCCGCGAACATGTGGCGGCAAACAAAAAAGAAGCCATCGAAATGGCAATCAATGCAGGTATAGACATGGCTATGGAACCGTATGATCTCAATTATTGTACACTACTAAAAAGAGTTAGTGCAAGAGAAGAAAGTGCCCATGAGCCGTATTGACGATGCCGTCCGCCGGGTGCTTAGACTTAAATTCCGTCTGGGTCTGTTCGATCATCCGAACACTTTATTGAAAGATTATCCTCTCTTCGGCAGCAAGGAGCATGCACTTATCGCACTTCATGCAGCTGAAGAATCGGAAGTATTGCTAAAAAATAAAGATAATATTCTTCCGCTTCCTCAAGGGAAAAAGCTACTGGTAACCGGTCCGAACGCCAACTCTATGCGTTGCTTGAACGGCGGTTGGAGCTATTCGTGGCAAGGACATCTGACCGACAGATTTGCTGACAAATATAACACCATTTACGAAGCAATCTGCAACAAATTCGGAGCCGATCATGTCCGTCTGGAACAGGGCGTAACCTACAAACCCGAAGGTGCCTACATGGAAGAAAATGAACCGGAGATTGAGAAAGCTGTGGCCGCCGCCCGCAACGTGGATATCATTATCGCCTGCATCGGTGAAAATTCATATTGCGAAACACCCGGTAATCTTTCCGAACTTGCCATCTCTGCCAACCAAAGCAAACTGGTAAAGGCACTTGCCACGACAGGTAAACCGATCATCCTGATACTCAATGAGGGTCGTCCCCGCATTATCAACGACCTAGAGCCATTGGCTGATGCTGTTATTGACATTCTATTACCCGGAAACTATGGTGGCAACGCATTGGCGAACATTCTGGCAGGAGACGTGAACCCCAGTGCCAAGATGCCTTACACATATCCGCGACACGAAGCAGCACTGACTACCTACGATTATCGGGTGAGTGAAGAGATGGACAAAATGGAAGGAGCTTATGACTACAATGCAGTAGTCTCCGTTCAATGGCCTTTCGGATACGGATTGAGTTACACCACTTTCGAGTACAGCAACTTCCAAACGGACAAATCTTCGTTTACCGCAGGAGATGATTTGCACTTTTCCATAGATGTAACTAATACCGGTAAATATGCCGGAAAAGAAGTTGTTATGCTATTCAGCAGTGATCTTGTGGCTTCGCTTACTCCCGAAAACCGCCGGTTACGAGCCTTCAAAAAGGTGGAACTGCAACCGGGCGAAACCCAAACTGTCACTCTATCCATCAAAGGCAGCGACTTGGCTTTTGTCAATTCCGATGGGCAATGGGTACTGGAACAAGGGGATTTCCGTATGCAATGCGGAAATCAAACACTGAATATTATATGCAAGTAAACAGAATACACGAATTAATATCCTCCACTTAAAAAAGCAGAAACGATATGGACAAGCGGACAAGTATATTCGTTTGAATGGGCAATAAAGAGACTGCTCCGTCATAGAACTAATTTCTGCATTTTAGAAGGTTTCCTCACAGTGCTACTTGGTGAAAATCATCGAGATACTCAAAAGTAAAAAAGTAATCAGCAAGTAGCCGATGATAAATTCAACCATGTAGATATCAAAGCTAAAAACGATAAGGATGAAATAATCATCATCGAGGTTCAGAACACTCGTGAACTTTACTATCTGGAACGTATTCTCTATGGAGTAGCAAAAGCCATCAGAGAACTGAAAATAAAATGAAGGGGATATTTTTTTATGTATGGTGGAAAGTTACAGAGATATGAAGTGGTAGAATTAGCCATGCACCGTGAAGATTTCACCCTCACCCCCAAGACTTGGGATTATGAGACAAGAATAATCAGTTTACCGTAGAAACGGGAGTTTCTTAGGCGTGATGGTGAGAGTTTCTTCGCAGAATATTCGGCTGAAGGGAAGTTTTGAGGTTCAGTGACCTCCTTACATGTTATATCCCTACCGGATACAAAAGATATTCTACCAATCGTCCGTTCTGAATGAAGAAGCAGGCAAGCCACACTCACTAAAAAGAGAAGCCTCTACATAATTTCTATAAGCGTACCTTACTGCAACAGGTACGCTGACTTTCGCTATGAACTATAACGGACGAAGATTTTGAACCCACTACAGCTTTGCCCGGATAAAACTTCCGGTCACTGCCCGCAACTTCAAAACCATTCAATTCTTGTCCGACAGGTCCTACTCCATACGCCAAGGGTGTACTAAATTTCAAAGATGGCTCTATTCTCCCGGACTGTCATCGAACGATATTCAGGTCCCGTATAGCAAAAGTATACTTATAACCGTAAGTTTTGGCCAATGCATAATAAGCCAAACGTTCTCCCACTTCTTTCTTTTTAGCCGGATGAATGCAGCCTTGTTCCCCAATATCAAGAGTCACCACCATGCCTGAATGAGGTATTTGGGAGGCACACTTTAGCTGTACCTCTCTTAAAGAAGCTCCTTCAATGCCTTCCGATGAACTATATGCAAAAGGAGCTATCTGTACATAGTAGAAAGGAAGTTCGGGTTTCTGAAATGTATTACGAATATCCTGTACAAAAGCAGGAAACAACCTGGCATATTCTTCAGGCTTATTACGATTTGCCTCTCCCTGATACCAAATCATACCTTTCACCGCCAGATTGCGAATGGGATAAATCATTGCATTATATAAAAGAGAAGGCGTTTGATGAACAGGACGTTTTGGCAACAGAAAGTATATCCAATGCCCGGAAACTTTCCCGGCTCATCCATGTTTCAATATTCGAACCATTCCAGGCAGAAATGACAATACCCACCGGGATTCCCAACACTTCTTGCAAATATTTACCAAAAAAAATAGGCTGTAGCACTGCAATTGGCCACAGCACCTGAGTCATGACATTTCCACTGGCCTCCGCTATGTTCCAAAGGCACTGCACTGGAATGATTGCTTACTGTATATATTCGAAGCGGCACTTTTTTCTTAGCCCGGGTTATGTAATCATTCGCATAGGCAACAGGCTGTCCCGGAAATCCCTTTCATCGGCATTCCCATATTAGACTGCCCCGAGCATAACCACACCTCCCCTATTAAAACATCTTCTAGGATTATTTTGTCACCATCATCGAACACTATATTATATGGTCCACCGGCAGAAGGAGTATAGACCGCCACTTGCCACTCCCCTTTTTCATTTACAACTGTTTTTATATGTTTTCTGTCCCCCATGAAGGGTAATTTTAATGACTGTCCCTGAAGAGCCATGTCCCCCACAATTTTATTGAGTCACATTGCTGCAATACCATATGACTGGCTATAATATCCGGCAATACAACTTTAGCCGATAGGGAAGTTATAGAAACTGCCATTAAAAACAATACTAAGAGTTTTCTCATCTATTTAATTAATTTATTCCGAAAAATAAAAAAGAAGGAGGGGCTACCAAAGTTAAAAAATGCGCCCTCCCCGTTATTATCATCTACCTATCTTATAACTGTAATTCCAAAATCGCAGCATGAAAGTCATCTATCACTTCCTCGCCAGGCTTATACCAAGTACAATATGTCACTTTCCGGGAAAGGTCAATACCTACAATTTTTGTCGCACTTCCCAATTCTTCCGTAGGCTTACGAACTGATGCTTGCTTTCGGACAAATCCGTATAAAACACTTCAACGCCGATCTCTTGGTCACTATTACTTCCTCCCCACTCGATAGTCAATTCATTATCTCCTTTCGTAAAGTTTCTTTTTACGATACGATTGTTAAGCGTCAGCTCATATTGAGCTCCATATACTTTCAACAACTGTTCATATCTGATAGAGCGGTGTTCTTTATCGTCATGAGTATAAAACGTAAATGTATAATCTCCTTCCGCTATAGAAGACCCATTTTCGCCAATCATTATATCCAATCCCTCTAAAAGGGTCATGTGCCGGAATATCGAATACGGCCGACTCTTTACCGTGATTCCACAATACTTCCAGATGCTTGGCTCTGGGATCGGTCACCAATAACGAATCTTTACCCTTTCTCTACCACTGAAGACATGAATAGAATCTACTCTTCCGATATAGACAGTCTCCCCATTTTTCAGATATATATCATGTACATCGTTCATATCCGAACAGGCTGCCAGCCAGATCATGCACATACAAGCAACAATAAAATATAATTGTTTCATACTGTTTTTTCTTTATTTAGTACTACCCCATAATGATAGCTCTCTCGTTGATAAATGCACCATCCGTATCTCCCCAAGTGGTGTGTATCTGGAATTTCAGATAGCGCACTTTCGGCACATCCACAGGAAATTCCCATTCTTCTCCCGCAAGCATATGTTCCTTTTCCTCAGCATTCGGTTCTCCTCCTATTATCTGCCCGGATGGACGGAACGATTCACAATCCATCAATTTTATCCATCCTTCCCAGTTATCGGGATCTTTTGTTACTGCCGCATCATTCGTACCATACACGGTAAAGGTACGCAAATGATGCAATCTATACATATACTGCAAACGAGTCCACAATCTAAACCGCGACAGCTTACTTTCCACACCCATATCAAAAGAGAAGTAAGGCTTCATTCCTGTACCGGCAGAAATATAGAACAAATCCTTTTCTACATTATACACATTGTTCCACATCCCCGTCATTGACTTGCTACCGAAGTTGTTATGAGTAAAATACTTACCCAACGGGAATTCCATAAACTTCGACTTATCCATTTCTTTTGCCTCAAAAAAGAGGAGTCATTTCTTTATAGAGGGTATCGGTATGATTATCATAAATATCGCGAAAATAAAAAGCAAAATCCGCTGGTTTCGCATCCAATCCGCGAATAGCCTTATCTGCCACCGCTTCCGATGAATAGATAGTCTCGACGTGTTTCCAAGTTCCATCACTTTCCTTCATCATTGCCCCCAAAACGACATTCTCTTTTAATGGATTTTCCCAATGTAATTTTACGCCTCCGAATGCATCAAAAAAGTTGCAATGTGTGAAAAAACATCATAAATCGGAGAGTCTTCAGGCTCCACCTCTACTACACAAGGAGCCGACTCATTATAGCTCTTATCTATTGAATAAAGTTCAACCTGATACTTGCGTCCCTTTCCGAAACCTTTTAATTCGATTTTGTTCGAATAAGCCGAACTGGACATCTCTCGCTTCACTCCATTTTGCAACACATACCGTGCCGTAACACACAACAAATCATCTTCTTCCGGCAAAGTGTAAGTCAAAACAACCCGCCCTTTCATATTTTGCACCTGCACATTTTGATACTTGTTTCGGGGCCACGCTATCCACCGGATATTGGCCGATATATTCCTCCTTACAACCACTAAACACAGTGAGAAGAAGCAATACAAATAATGCATTATATACTGTTTTCATATTTTGCCATATTAATTAGTCCCAATACGGATTTTGTATTAGATTTGAATTTTTCATCAATTCTGCTTCACGGATAGGCCACAAATACTGCTTGGTAGTGAACTGTAAAGGCTGAACCGTAATCACATTATAATATTCCTGTTCTGTGCTCTGATGTACATTCCATCCTCTTTCTACTTGATTATAGTAGATATGAGCCAGTTTCCATCTCCTTACATCCCAGAAGCGCTTGCTTTCGAAAGATAATTCAATCATTCTCTCCTGACGGATAATGTCTCGCATACCTATCTTTGTAAGAGGCTTATCCGGATTCCTGGAGATAGTTGCTCCAACTCTCTTTCACTCCCTTCAAGCCGGCACGCTTACGTACCTCATCAATATAATAGTATACTTCATCATTCGGTTCATTCAACGACTCATTCAATGCCTCCGCATAAAGCAGATATAAATCGGCAAGCCGCATAAGCGGATAAGTAGTACGTGCATAAGTAGCTTTTCCGTTCGCATCAGTAGCCGCCTCGAAATGCACCATCTTCTTACAAAAGTATCCCGAACGGGAATAGGTAGTTTCTTTGGTCTTTCCGGACATTTGTCCTTTTTTTGCCGCTACAATCCACGGAGTCTCGGAAGCCGTCCCTTTTCCCACATCTTTTGTCCTACCATTGCCAAACCAGTAACCACGATCAAATCCCAAGTCTGCATAGAAACGAGGTTCACGATAAAGGTTCAAATAAGCAGTTCTCTCACCTTTTTTTGATATAGTAAGTATGGTCGTCTCCAACAGTCACTACCTGATAACGATGCGGATGATCATAATTCACATCTTCCTCGATAGGTACTCCGTTCTGCGAATAAAACAACTCTGCCATGCGGAATGTCGGATACACCTCCGGTATGGGACCTGAAGTATGGCTCCAGTCCTTATCCTTAAAACAGGGAAGTATGCGTTGCTGCAACTGCGCGGATGTGTTTACCGGATTACCCCAAATCAATTCTTCATTCCATTTCTCGGTGGATGCACCGCGAATACTCATGCCTCGCCGCGTTTCCTCCGACAAATCATAGCGCGAATCATTAAACTCATATAATTGACTGATTCCTGCCTCTTTGCATATCTCTACAGCCTCCTTGCAGGCTACAGCAGCTACATTCCATTTATTAGGGTCTTCTTCCGAAAACAGCTTCATACCCCTGTTATCTGTCAGATCCTGAAAATCAGGATTTCCATTAAACAACGGACTGGCACCGGTCACTCTCGCTTCCGCCAATAAGGTAGCGGCAATTGGACGTGTAATACGTCCCATTTCATTTATCACATCGGTGATGCTCAAAGGAAGATCCGGAATCGCTTCCTCACAAAGCTGACAGATATAATCAACACAATCATCAAATGTATCCCTATATACCCTTACTTCTTCCGAAGAACTACCTATCGGCAAATTCTCTTTTACCAGAGGAATAGGACCATACATCCTGAGCAGATAAAAATGATAGAATGCTTTCAAGAACTTTACTTCCGCTATCCAACGTGCCCTGTCCTCATCGTTCAAGTCGGGCCCCACCTTACCGATATTCTCAAGAAAGATATTACAATCTCTCAAAGCGATATAAAGATTACGTGCGTCATTTCGTCCCTCCCAATAATTCATAATAGGATCGTTCGTGTTTTGCTCACCGAGTTTCATCCTGTCTCCCCAATAATGAAAGAGATTGAGATGATAATCATTCTGGTTCGTTCCATATTCGTCACTTCCCAATAGTGCCGGGTCATACATCGGATGCCCTATTTGTGGCATATATTGATAGATTGTGGCAAGAAAACGTTCCGCACTTACCCGGTCTTTAAACGCATGTTCCATAGTCGGTACATTATCCGGCACAATATCCAGATAATCAGCACATGCTGATAAGACCGCCATCGTCATTGATAATAATATAACTTGAATTTTTCTCATAATTGCATGTTTTTAGAAGGATAGTTGAATACCGAGGTTATATACTCTTTGCACCGGATATCTCATTCCATCACCGGCCATTTCCGGGTCCCAAAGTTTGAACTTGCTAAACGTCAGCAGATTAGTTCCGCTAGCATAGATTCTCAAATTGGTTATGTGAGCCCGTCTCGTATATTTATCAGGAACCTTATATCCCAGTTCCACCGACTTAAGGCGCAAAAAAGAACCATCTCTCATGAACCAAGTGCTGCGTTGAATATTGTTCTCCACTAATGTGCCGGACAATCTAGGCCATAATGCTTTTTACATTACGGTTATCTTCCGACCAATGGTCATCTGCATACACTTTAAGCAGGGCATTCTTCGAAACAATGGAAGAATTGTCGTCCGTATCGACAAAAGGAGAAGTTTTCTTAGCGTCAATCCAGAAAGATTCGCGTCCTAATCCCTGAAAGAAGAACGAAAAGTCAAAACCTTTATAACCTGTACTCAAACCAAAACCATAGACAATCTCCGGGGTGGTAGGATAACCAATAGGCACCATATCCGCTTCTGTAATTTTATCATCACCATTAATGTCTTTATACTTAATATCACCACCCATATAAGTTCCGAAAGATTGCACCGGCGAACTTGCCACATCTTGCTCATCTACAAACAAACGCTCTGCCACATATCCCCATTGTTGAGAAATGGGTCTCCCCCACTTTTTTGAACGCCAAGGAGTAGACGAATAATCAGGTTCCTCATATACTTTATACTTTTTGATTTAGAATAGGTAAAATTGGCACGCCCTGTAATCCAGAAGTCTTTAGTAAACGAATGATTCAAGTCTATAGACATATCAAAACCATGTCCTTCAGCCTTCCCGATATTTGCCTGCGGAGTTTGTTGCAGCCCCATCGTTGCAGGAATATCCGCCCTGCTCATCAATATGTTCGAACGTCTTTCTGTATAATAATCAGCCTGTATTTCCACTTTATCGAATAAACCCAGCTCGATACCTACATTCATCTTCTTCGATATTTCCCAACCGATAGATTCATTAGCATAACGCTTGATGCTGACTCCATTCACTGTATATCCGAAATCTTGTCCCCATATATATTTCCTACCGGAATCGTTCACATTCACATCCGACTGGTAGAAAAAACGGTCTTCATCTTTACCTATCTGGTCGTTACCAACAAGTCCATACGTAGCTTTCAGTTTCAATTTTGAAATCGCATGTTTCCACCCATCTGTTCTATTCAACCAAAATGGTTCATTGGTCAGAATCCAACCGAAACCGATAGAAGGGAAAAAAGCCCCAACGATTATTTTTAGCAAAACGCTCCGAACCATTATATCCAAAGTTACCTTCCAAGAAATAACGACTATCATAAATTATAAGTAAAACGACCGGATACCCCCATATTCCTGTGAGGCAACGAAAAGAAGCAAACTTCCCGCATTTCCCGACAAATAATTGCGCATATTATAAACCAACAAACCACTCACGCCATGATTCCCAAACACACGATCATAATTAATAGCTGCTTCAAAATAAGTGGTAGCATTTACTTGTTTGCTTCCTTCCGTATAGCTCAGCCACTCAGACCCCTTATCGGGATTCAAGCAATTCAGCACATAAGTATCATTGATTTTATCATACATACTCACCGCATAATAGTAAGGTGTATATTCGCGGGTCTGTACAAAATAAGCATATCTGTTTGTACTGAATAAGGCACGCGCATTCAAGCCCTTGGTTATAAAATCCAATTTTTGCTTTACTTCAAACTGCGCCATCATTGTAGAGCGGGAATAATTTTTTTAAACCCTTTCACCATGTCTGCATACGGATTGATATACTGCCCTTGGTCTGTATTACCAAAAAGAATATGCTCTTTATAGGCATTTGCAGCATCCGGTGCATAATAAGCGGGAAATGCTACCGGATCACTACGCATTACTCTGAATATAAATCGTTACCACTCACAATCGGACCATTATAATCTTCAAAAGCACCATGCAAACGAACTACAGCCTCTGTAGTTTTTGTCAAGTTAATATTTATATTGGAACGAAGCAGATACTTTTTCAAATCAATGGCATTGTCACTGTTTTTTGTAGATCGGATAACTCCCTGGTCTTGCGTAAAAAAGAACCCGCAATGTAATATCTCGCCACTTTTCCCCGCCACTCACATTAAAATTCGCCCGATGATTGACGGCAAAGTTCTTAAACATAATCTCGTTCCAATCGTTAGCCGGATAAATCAGAGGATTAGCCCCTCTTTGTGTCATCTCAATCTTCTCCATAGAATAAGGCACCGCCTGCATCGGATTACGCGTAAGAATAGCCTCATTATTTAGTTTCATATAGGTGATAGGATCTTGCCAATTCTATCTTGGAAGTCGGTGCAGAAAGAGAAGACTCATAACGGAAAGAAATGCTGGCCTTTCCCTCTTTACCTTCTTTCGTCGTAACAAGTATAACGCCATTTGCTCCGCGCGCACCATATAAAGCAGTTGCTGCCGCATCCTTCATAATAGAAAAACTGGCAATATCGTCTACCTGCAGCCGTGCTAAATCCGAAGATGACATTTCTACCCCGTCAATCAGAATCAGCGGTCCTCTGGCATATGTGAACGAAGTAACTCCACGTACAAAGAAACTGGCATCGTCCGAACCGGGTTCACCACTACGTTGGTAAGCAATGAGTCCTGCCACCCTTCCGGCCAAAGCAGTAGTAAGATTGGAACTAGGGACTTTAAGCTCTGCGGGTTTTACAGTAGAAACCGATGCAATAACGCTTTCTTTTTCTGCTTGGCAAATGCAACCACCGTTACCTCATCAAGCTCATCCGGTTTTGTACGCATAGTAATTATCAACTCAGTCCTTTCCTTTAATCGCCACAGTCATGTCTTCCATTCCCAAATAAGAGACTTGTAGTGCGTCTGTGGGCAATACAGCTATGGTGAACGAACCGTCAAGGTCGGTCGCAACTCCACGGGTTCCCCCCGCTACAACAATATTTACCCCCGGCAAAGGTTCACCTTGTTCATCAACCACTTTTCCTTTCACCATAATAGACTTTTTCGTTTGAGCCTGTTTCTGTTGGCTCGATTCGTAATTATGCATTCCGTAATCTTCTGCAAATACGGGAATGCTAAAAAACTCATTCCAAAGAAACATGCCACAAACAGTTTCTTTAAAAATACGTAGGTTATACGACAACTGTGTATTTCAATCATAATATCGATAAATGTTAATTAATTATTGTAACTTCACAATGCAGAAAAAAATCTGCTTTTCATAGATAATCATTCAACTGTTTCTCATAGGCTACACATTATAATTTAGGGTTTTACAAATTTTTACTTTTTACTGATTGTACATCTTTTCGAATTAGGTCCTGTCATAAGAATAAATTCTCCGGATTCAATAACAGGCTCCATATCCTGACTAAGAAAAGACAAATCCTCCGCACGCAATTCGAATCCAACAGTACGGGTCTCTCCCTTTCTTAAGAATATTTTCTTAAATCCTTTCAACTCTTTCACCGGGCGAGTCACACTTGCAATGACATCACGAATATAAAGTTGAATCGTTTCCTCTCCGTCATATTGACCGGTATTAGTTACATCGACACTCACTTTGAGTATCTCATTGGTCGAGAACTCTTTTTTTTGGCTAACCCGAGGAGCAGAATAGGAGAAAGTAGTATAACTTAACCCATATCCGAAAGGATACAATGGAGATACAGGAGAATCAATAAAACGATTCGTCCACTTTGTCAGTTTATCGGTTCCCGGACGACCGGACTGCCTGTAATTATAGAAAACGGGAATTTGCCCCACATTACGAGGGAAACTCATCGTGAGTTTGCCGGAGGGATTATATTTACCCAAGAGCACATCCGCAATTGCATTTCCGGTTTCCGTACCTAAGAACCAGCCTTCTACTATAGCGGGGAACCTGCTCTGTCAACTTTGAAATTGTCAATGGACGTCCATTCATCAGAACTACCACTACAGGCTTTCCCGTATCCAACAGAGCTTGTACCAATTCTTCTTGTACCCCTGGGATAGATATATCCGCCCGACTTGCGTCTTCTCCGCTCATAGAGGCCCTCTCCCCGATAGCTGCAATGACCAGTTCCGATTGGTTAGCTGCTTCTACTGCTTCGGAAAAGAAAGAACAGTCTGTTCCGGTAACGTCACATCCTTTTGCATAATTGATTTTTATATGCGAAGGCAAGTTGTTTTTCAATCCTTCCAACAAGGTTACATAATCATTTACTTCTCCTTTCCCAGCCCAGTAATCTCTCAGATACTGCTTATTATCAGCCAATGGTCCGACCACAGCGATACTTTTTTTATATCTTTAGCCAGAGGCCAGAAGATAATTCTCATTCTTCAACAGTACAATAGATTTTTGCGCCGCCTTACGTGCCTCAGCTATAAAGTCACAATTTCTAATAACCCTTTTTTTCCCGCTTCACATCACAAAAACGGAAAGGGTCATCAAATAAACCCAACTTGAATTTCATGCGAAGAATCCTGCGTACCATTTCATCAATTTGCCCAACAGTCACTTTCCCTTCATTGATCAGAGCTAAAGCGTGCCTGTTATATTCCCCGTCTGCCATATCCATATCTACTCCTGCATTGATTGATAGTTCTACGGCTTGCTTGGAACCGTGAGCCATTCCATGTGGCACCAACTGCCATATAGCTCCCCAATCGCTCACTACAACCCCTTTAAACTTCCAACGATTCCGCAAGACCTCTGTCAATAACCATTTATTCGCAGTGCATGGTACACCTGCAATATCATTAAATGCCGGCATAAAAGTTGCTACCCCTGCCTCCACCGCCGCTTTGAACGGAGGCAGATAAATCTCTTCCAACGTGCGTTCACTAATATCTACAGTCCCATAATCTTTTTCCCGCCTGCGGCAATCCATAAGCCGCAAAATGTTTGGCACATGCCAGCACCGACTCATTGCTACCCAAATTCCACTGATATCCACGAACCTTAGCTTCCGCCACCCGGGAAGTCAGCCAAGTATCCTCTCCTGCTCCTTCCAATACACGTCCCCAACGAGGATCTCTGGAAACATCAATCATTGGTGCAAAAGTCCAGTGTAGTCCTGCTGCAGCAGCCTCTTTAGCTGCAATTCTTGCAGACTTTTCCATTAATTCCAAATCCCAGCTACATGATTCGGCCAGAGGTATCGGAAATATCGTTTTATATCCATGAATCACGTCATACCCGAACAGCAAGGGAATCTTCAAACGAGATCTTGTTACCGCTATTTCCTGGTACTTTCTGATTTCTTCTACACCCGCTATATTCAATATCGACCCTATACGCCCGGCTTCCAATTGGCTTGTAAAAAGTCATCCTGTGCTTTCTGCGGCCCCGTTGCCACTCCATTCGCATTACTCTGATTGAGCTGACCGATCTTCTCAGCTAGTGTCATTTGCTGTAGCAACTTTTCTACCTTTTCTTCTATTTCAGGAGAAGCCTCCATAAACAAGCTCTGAGAATTACCTCTTTCAAAAGATAAAAAAAGCAATCCATAAGATTAATAGTGTTTTCGTTTTCATAGTTGATAATATTTCTTATTCAAATTGGGGAACTAACAATACCGCATCGGCCGGCACAGTTCCTATGGCATTCTCACTGGAGATCTCTACATACCCTTGCTCAGAAGGTTCAAAAATGACATTCATCCAGCAAATACCATTCTCCGGTGGTTTGGCCTTCTATCTTCAAAGCGTTAGGAGTCACTATAATGTGCCGTGTACCCCTACCATTTCCAATCCTGACAGTATACGTATCCGCCTGCTTCATCTTGGGAGAATAAATATAGACTTTATACAATCCTTCCTTCTTTATCGGAAGCTGATATCTCACTTTGGCTATATTCCTGCCATCCGACTCATGCGTACGGAATGTAAGTCCATATCCGGGTTTCTGTTTCGTTTTCCAGTCTCCGGTCATCTGAACATACGCTGCCTGGTCATCATCCACCAGTATATCTCCCGGTCGGCCGTCGGAATAAGGATTTTCGTCCAGCAACCGTTTAATGTCAGACACACAAACTTCTTGCACATCACATTTGTTATCTATGGCGAGACTGGCCGCTACTGCCGATGACTGTGCCAGTACCATAAAAACCGGTTCCATACGAATAGAGCCATAAGCTATATGAGAAGCGGAAAGACAAACCGGTACCAGAAGATTCCTGACTTCTTCCCGACGGGGAACTATGCAGCGATAGGAAATCGGATAAGGTTTGAAACCACCGACTTCGACATTTCCCTCATTCTTTACAAAGCCATTGATAACGTGTCTGTCACAATTATGCGAATCCATAGTATAAGCAGCCCAACCAATGCCATCGTCACATGTCTTCTTTCCGACACAATGCTGCTGAGTCATCACCACTTCTCCAAGCATTCTGCGCGCCTCACGAACATACAACTGATGTGACCAATACCCATTGCCTACAAATTCATCTTTCGGATAACCCCATTTCCTCATTTCGCGCCTGATCTCCTTTGGAATCCTTCTATCATGCCCGACAAAATAAAGCAATCCCTTCGTATAATCCACATGTTCTTGCCAAATACTGTCTCTTTTTTTCATAAGAGGCTTCCGGATATTCCCAATTAGCACCAATCATATCCGTAGAAAAAGCACCTTTATTATTGATATCAGTCTTATCGCCGGGCATCAAACTCCAGATAAAAACATCTTGTAACCCTTTCCAAGGCTCCACTTCTTTCAAGCGAACCAATAATTCATATTTCTTCGAATCATAGTTTTCCGGCCGGGTAATGGGTATTCTATTTCTCGGATTGTTGGTCAAAGTAATCCGTGAAATTATAAGCTGGTATCTTCTTATCACCGCTGCCCGTAGGTTGAGGAACAGTATGATGTATTCCCCACAACAAACCGCTTGTCGGATCACCCTTAATCTTATAAGGATCAACTTTTCGGTTAAATTGATGACCTTTATGTATTTGAACTCCGTTTAGAGTCTCACCATAAGTAGCATTAGACTCACGTCCGGTCATATATGACACACCCGCCCGTGCCATCAAATCTCCCTCATATGAACAGTCTATAAACACTTTAGCCCGAACACTCCTGTTTGTTGCCGGCTGCGGATTATATGTATTCTCCAGCATTATTTCATTTATCTTCCTTTCAGCCACTGTAGAAGATACGATACGATATTCATACCAAGTTTCTATCTCTGCCTTATTTATATAATCGACAAAAATAGATTCTGCTACTTTAGGTTCAAAAATCCACTGCTCAAGCTTACCATAGTGCGTTCCCAGTTTACGATAAAAATCAGGGCCAATCCTTTTAACCACATATTTATTGCCGATATCCGTATATCCCAATCCTCCGGAAGTCATCCCACCCAGATTACGGCGAGGTTCGATAAGAATGACACTCTTCCCCCATATTCTTAGCCGTATATGCCGCAATGACACCCGCGGATGTACCACCATATATACATATATCTACTTCACGAACCGACTGGGCCTTTATGCCATCGAACACCCAAAAGAGTAAGGATATTAAAACCGTATACTTCATATATTTTTTTCTATTATATTAATTCATGCACCTCTTCATTATTCATCATTTCTTCTGATTGACCATGCAAACATAGTATTTCATGAGGTTATGCACTCATTCTAAAGTCTCAAACACTTTCTATTTTATCTCAACCAGGCTTTGCGATTGAACTATCACGTATTTATACACCACATAATCATTCATTGAAGGTAAAAAAACCTCAATTGTTCCTTTTTCATCCACTATTGTCTTTATCGCTTTACCGTGTCCCAACAGAGGTACACATTCTATTTCCGTTCCCGGAGCCAACCAAGTTTTTACATGATAAGATTGCAAAGGATGATACTCTCGAAAAAAAATTAAAGTATCCTTGGTGCTCCCGTATAGATTGGAAACCTGTCCATGACCTGCCGTCGGGCATATCACCTACCGGCAAAATGATTCCCTGATGAAAATCATGTTGAAAACCACGATATTTTTCTACCTGTTCACGCAACAGCAAAGCCTCTTGCGGCAGATTAGTTCCCTCCATCCAAGCCAATGGCTGCCCTGCCATAGTAATGGCAAAAAGATATTCAAATGAATAATTAGCCGGCCCGAAAGGATCATTGGCATACTTCTTCCTCATTACGCCATTTATTTAAAAATTCAATTTGTAGCTTTTCAGCAGGTACATATTTGGAAAGCTGCCACAAGTTACGTAAAGTCCAATAAGGATAATAATTCTGCCAATCTGTATACCGATTTTCCAAGAATATATTTCCATACCGATTAAATGTATGGTATCCCCCACGGCGACCGGCCGTCGCATCCAAATTAAAAACCACTTGATTGTCGGTTTCAGCCAAAACGTAGTCAAACAACCTATGCAAATTCATTTCCGCTTCTTTAGTCGGGATAGACAGTCCATCAATCTTAAATATACAGATGCCATATTCTTTATATAATCTGATAATAGCTTCCGCATCCTTTTTCCAATCTGCAAAATTATCTTGTATGCTGGGGATTAAACCACAATGCTATGTCAATGCCCAGTTCTTTGCCTCTTTTTTATGATAGGAGACAATCCGCGAGGATACTTGCTTTTATCCGGTGTCCAATAATCCGGGATTACTCCATATATCCTTAAAAGAGCCTTTCGCTACTGCCGAATTAGGACTCTTCCCGGTTTGCCAGCCATCGTCAATCTGAAAATGAGTAATTCCCAGTTGAACCCCCCGCCCTAATTCCCGCAAGCAAAATGCCTCGTTTACTTTCGAATCTTGACTGCGGTCTCCCCATGTATTCATCATTATCATTTCATCCCGTTGAGGAAGCAGCCGGCGTATTTGTTTCTGATAAGTACGTAACGCCACCAACTTGTCAACCGCTTCCGACCATAAACCCCGATAACGCATCCATAAGCAGGAGTCCATTTGTCCGGAGTAATATCTTTCTCTGAAACCCCTAGGCCCGTAACAGTAAAGCTCCCAAACTCAGCCATAAAATCATATCCCTTGATAGGCTAGCTGTACATTTGAGCAAGGAGCCTCTTTTTAGAAAAAAGAAACCGTTCTTACTGATATTTTCACGAACTTGTAATAGATTTCCCCCGATAATGATTTTTACGATAAGACAGGAAGTTTCTCTCCACCACTAAATTATTATTCCAGTCTGTCGCATCAAAGAATTCAATACAATCGACATTCCAGTGTTGCCCTTTGAAATTCAATTTATCAAGCGTAGATGCAGTTTGGTTAATTTGCATATCTTCAAGGAACTCAATATTCTTTCGATCGGCATTATTCAACTCCTCACTTTTCCCCAGAATGGACACATTCCCTTTTAAATAGGTGTTGCAGGCGATAGCCGGACAATCATTATATACTTTATAAACACGTTTAACTTGCAACTGCCGTAAAGCAAAAAACTTTACTTCTATCTGCAAATATGCCGGGTGAATAGTTGTTTGCGCCACCCGTACTATATCTACAGAAGCTTTCTCCGCCTCCACAAGTTCTTTATTTAATTGAAAATCAGGGAGTACGTGAAGTATTCCTCCAAGGAATACCGATTTGTTTTATCAGTCAGTGTATGAGTTATCAGATTTCCATTATTCCAAAGAAAAGTACGTTCAATCCGATTATTCCCCATAATCAATGTATCCTTCTTTAAATAACCATAAAAAGTGTCTTGAGCCACCACCGTCTTTCCTAAAAAGAAATAACAACCCCCAACAGAAAAAAAGACTTCTTCTTTCTTCCCCCTATTCAAGTGTTTTTCAAACAATAGCTGTACTTTCATCACATTTTTGTATTTTTAAATTCTGCCGTAAAAGTAGAAATGCTTCTTCACAGATACAGAATTATATATCTCAAAAACATTCTTTTTCTGTCTCATAGAAAAGAAACAAAAGGAAAAAAAAATAATATATTTGCAGCATGTATCGTTTGTGGTTTACATTCATTATAACTTTGTTTTCCTGCTTTCATTCTATGACAGCAACAACACATGACAAGCCTTTCTTCTTTCAACATCTGACTATGGAAGACGGGCTTTCCAACAACCATGTATCAGCTATTTTCCAAAGTAAGGACGGAATTTTGTGGCTAGGAACACAAAAAAGGACTGAACTGCTATGACGGTCATAATTTCAGGCTCTATAAAAAAAAGAGATTCATCCACCGCCAACAGTATTAGAGGAAATGGCATTAAAAAGATTCTTCAAGACCGCGACAATAATATCTGGGGTACAACACGAAAAAAAGGAACGGACGAAATCAATTACATTACCCGAAATGTCCGACATGGATGGGCGCACGACTCATCGGAAAATCAGTTATCGATATCTGCACTGACTATAATCAACAACTGCTCATCCTCTGCGATCAGGAAGTATGGCAATACATAAAACCGTCACGGTCTTAGCAAACGACTGTTCACTGCCCCTGAAAACTACTCCCTATTCTCTCTAATAAAAGATAAACAAGGAGGATATTACATTGGTACCCGACAATATGAGGTGCTAAGATGCGACAGCAACTGGAATATCACATCACGAATCCAGTCTGCACTAAAAACAAAAAGGTCCGGCAAACAAAGGATTGGTTTTTCCTTTGTGTATAGACTTGAAAATGAGACTTTGGTATGGCATAAAAAACCAAAGTATCGAACGGTATACCCTCAAACAAAGAGTATCACCAAATATAGCTTATCGAATACATCATTTATCAATCCTGACGCATTTTACATGATTGAAATGGATAAAAAGATTATATGCTTATCGCAACTTTTTAACGGTCTTTTCAGATTGGATAAAGAAACCTTGAATCCTTTCAATGTTCTTTTCTCCACAAACAGAGGAAGAGGGGCACTTTAAACCATTTCTCGATTTATAGTCTCTACAAAGACAAAGCAGAACATTTTGTGGGTAGGTACTAATGCAGGAGGCGTGAATTTTTGTCATCTCAATCAACGTTTCAAAACGATCCAATATGGTGCTACAGAGGCAGGAGGATTGTTCTCCTCCAGCCGGTTAAAGGGAAATTATCTGGTACACACGAAATCAACCTGTGTGCTTAATGTCCTCAAACATTGAATTCTATCTGGTGCAATCAGGGAGATTTTTCATAAAAAGGTTACTCATTTACACGTCTGTGACTTGACAATAATACTTGCCCACTTTAAAGAGGCTCCCGAGCAACATATCCCGGCTTGAAACAGAGAGTATACGATTTAGCAAAAAATGCCGAAACTTTGAGGAAATATTAAAGCAGTCAACTTGCCGGTCTTATTCCCATAGAAGACATTTA
>VOFK01000361.1_pt1 | contig 46001 bp, 54 predicted proteins | sample 5384121 | NCBI WGS metagenome assembly VOFK01 (sample SAMN12384730, study PRJNA508395) | human gut metagenome | isolation source: healthy gut J | host: Homo sapiens | reverse complement strand
GTCTTGAGGGCTTGGGAAAGAGGTATCCAAGCCAGCTTTCTGGTGGTCAAAGACAGAGAGTAGCTTTTGCAAGAGCATTAGCACCGAATCCACAGCTTTTGCTTCTTGATGAACCTTTTGCGGCTATTGATGCAAAGGTCAGACAGGAACTCAGAAGCTGGTTGAAAGAAATGATAGAAAAGCTTGGTGTTACAAGCATATTTGTAACTCATGACCAAGATGAAGCGATAGAAGTTGCTGATGAGATTATTATAACTAATCATGGCAAAATAGAGCAAAAGGGTTCTCCAATAGAGATATATCAAAAGCCACAGACAGCTTTTACAGCATCATTTTTTGGACAAGCTTCATTTGTTGATGATTACAGCAAATTCAGTACATTTAAGAAGATTGATGGTGCAGATAAGGCTATAATCCGACCTGAATTTTTAGATGTTACTAAAAAGAATGAAAATCAAAAATATAAAAGTTCTGCGGCTGAGGGAGTAGTTGAGAGAGTAGCTTTCAGAGGCGATAATACAGAGCTTACAATAGCTGTAAACGGCACAAAGCTTACTGCTAAAAGAACGCTTAATGAAGCAGAAGTAGCAGTCGGCGAAAAAGTCGATGTGTTTGTATATAAGATATTCGTCACAAAGGGCAATTCGGTATATATACTCGATAATGAGGCTATTAACGAAGATTCATTTATTATATAAAGTATGATTAGCTTAAAAAGTTATGAAAAGCTTCGCTCGAGTTTTTCAAAGGCTCGCAGTTTCCAAAGGCGGAGCCTTTAGTGGGTTTTAAGGGCAACGCCCTTAACATCTCTTTCTTGCTAAGAGGCGGACAAAGTCCGCCCCTTATTAACTTAATGTAAGTATGTTAGCTAATCGGTAGAGCCGAATGGCGAAGCTAATTCGGCTACGGTAGTTACTTCATCCATGGCAAGCATCTTCTTTTTACTCACTACGAGCGAGACTTGTCGAGCGATTCCGCGTCTTCGCCGTGGGTCGGCACCCACCGTTGACATTGAGTCCCTGTGGTATTAAAATAATGCTTGTGCGTTGTTTTATGCCATAGGGATGTTTTTTGAGGTGTTGGTAGATGAAATTATGTATTGCATAAGTATTAACCATAAAAATTCAGATTTAAAAATAAGAAAACAATTCGCTTTTTCAGAAGATACTCAAAAAGCTTTACTTAATTGCCTTATAATTTCTGGCTGTATAAATGAGTGTCTTATAGTCTGCACTTGTAACCGTATGGAATTATATTTTGTCGGAAATGAAAATGCAGTAAGCTTTGCTAAAAATACCTTGGCAGAATATTCAGGCTTTGAAGTTTCGAGATTGTCAAAGCAGATATTTCTTTTCTATGATGATAAGGCTATTTCTCATCTATATAATGTTGTAAGTGGTATTGATTCTATGGTTATAGGCGAGGACGAAATTCTTGGTCAGATTAAGAGAGCATATGCTTTCGCTCAAAGATGTAAAACTACTGGCTATGAATTGAATACAGTTTTTCAAGCGGCTATTGCTTGTGCGAAACGCATTAAAACAGAAACCGCTCTTTCTAAAACATCTGTATCTATGGCAACACTTGCCGCAAATGAGGTTGCAAGACTTGGCGAAAATGTAAGCGTTATGGTAATAGGTGCGACAGGAAAGATTGGCACAAGCCTTGTTAAAAATCTTGTTTCACATAAAAATATAAGCATTATAACCACACTGAGAAATCATAATAATGATTTGACATATAGAAATGATGTTTCTGCGGTAGAATATAACGATAGATATAAATATATTGATAAGGTCGACTGCCTTATAAGTGCGACTTCAAGTCCACATTATACAATAACATATTATGATTTGCAGAAATGCCTTAAAGAAAATAAGAACAGATTTTTTATAGATTTGGCTGTTCCGCCTGATATAGATAGAGAAATTGAAAAAATATCAGGTATCAGGCTTGTTGATGTAGACTATTTCAAAACTCTTGCTAAGGAAAATAATTCTCTCAAACTAAGTAGCATTGATGAGGCTAAGAAAATTATTGAGGAAGAAATTGAAGCCCTAAAAAAGGATATGCTGTTTCATAGCTTTTTGCCATACATAGATGCAGTAAAGATGAAACTTAAAGAAAAATCCTTTGAGGAACTTTTATATAAGCTGAGAGAGGAATTATCCGCAGAAGAATTTGAAAAAATTCTGAATGTATATAAAACCTTCGGGGGTGTAGAATAATGGCTTATTTTCCGTTCTATATAGATATAAAAGACAAGAAAATTCTTGTTGTAGGCGGTGGAAAGGTTGCCTTGCGTAAGGTTGAAAAGCTTTTGCAATTTGAACCTAAAATAACTGTTGTTGCACCTTTTATATGCGATGAAATCAGAAAGCTTGGTGTTTCTATTATAGAAAGAAAATTTATAGACAGCGACATTGACAATATATTTTGTGCGATAAGTGCTACTGATGATGAAGTAGTAAACGGACATATTTTCAAGCTTTGCAGTGAAAAGAATATCCTTGTTAATACAGTTGATGATAAGGATAAATGCGGATTTATTTTTCCAGCATTGGTTAATAAAAATGGAATTACGGCAGGAATAACAAGTTCGGGAAAAAGTCCTGTTTATGCGAAATATATTCGTGAAAGACTTGAAAATTTGCTTGATGATAATGCTGATATTACAGAAACACTTTTTAAATATAGAAAGCGTATAAAATCTGAAATCAGAAACGAAGCTGACAGAAAAATAGTTTTTGAAAGATTGCTTGCATTATGTCTTTCAAGAGATGAAATAGACGATAACCTTGTGTCAAAATTGATAGAGGAAGCTAATAATGAAAATTAAAATTGGAACGAGAAAAAGTAAGCTTGCACTTGCACAGACAGAAATGTTTATAGCAAAGCTGAAATCTGTCTGTAATGATATAGAAATAGAAACAGTTCATATATCCACAAAGGGTGATAAAGTGCTTGATAAATCACTTTCGTCCATTGGCGGAAAGGGTGTGTTTATTTCAGAGCTTGAATCTGCATTGCTTTCTGGTGAAATAGACCTTGCTGTTCATAGTGCAAAGGGATTTGCCCTTAGAGCTTGCAGAGGGCTTGGAAATATCCGCTGTACTTGAAAGAGGAAATTATAGAGATGTTTTGGTTACAAAGAATAATTCACCAATAAAAAATAGTAGTGATTTTGTTGTTGGTACGGGAAGTATACGCAGAAGAAGTTTTTTGCCATAGGCTATATCCTTTAGTTACAGTTAAGGATATACGAGGTAATGTTGATACCAGATTGCGTAAGCTTATGAATGGTGAATATGACGCTTTAATTCTTGCGGCGGCAGGTCTTGAAAGACTCGGAATTTATAATAGCAAAGAATATACAGTCACACCATTTGATTATAACGAGTTTTTGCCATCGCCTTGTCAGGGGATAATTGCTGTAGAAAGCCGTAAAAATGACGAAAGACTAAAAAGCTATATTAATCTTGTAAATCATCAGAAAACTTTTTATTCATTTCAGCTTGAAAGGGCTGTCCCGCAAATTTTAAATGCAGATTGCGGCATGCCTTTGGGTGCATATTCCGAGATAAACAGCAATAAAATTACACTCTATGTTTCTGGTGAAAATTGCAATATTTTATCTAAAAAGTGCAGATATATCAGAAAGCTTTGAGCTTGCAAAGGAGTTGACAAAAAAGCTATGAATAAAGGCAGAGTATATCTTGTAGGTGCAGGCTGTGGAGATTATGATTTGATTACGCTTCGTGGCTTGGAACTTATAAAAAAATGTGATGTGCTTATATATGACAGTCTTATTGATAAGGAACTTCTTGAATATGCCGAAAACGCAGAAAAAATTTGTGTTGGAAAGCGTTCTGGAGCACATAGTGAAACTCAGAAAACTATAAACAGTCTTTTGATTGAAAAGGCTCGTGAAAATAAAACAGTTGTCAGGCTTAAAGGTGGCGACCCTTTTGTTTTTGGCAGAGGTGGGGAGGAGATAATCGCACTTAAAGAAGGTGACATTCCCTTTGATATAGTTCCGGGAATTTCATCAGCTATTGCTGTTCCTGAGCTTGCCGGAATACCAGTTACACACAGACTTACAAGCAGAAGCTTTCATGTTATTACTGGGCATACAGCGGAGGATATTCTCCCTGAAAATATGAAAGCCTATGCTGAATGTGAAGGAACACTTGTATTCCTTATGGGACTTAAAAATCTTCCTAAAATAGTGCATAGTCTTATCGAAAATGGTATGTCGGAAAATACTCCTATTGCGATTATTTCTAACGGAGCATATGCGAAAAATCAGACTGTCAGGGCTACGCTTAAAAATATTTGTAATGTAGCGGAGAATAGCGAGATTAAACCACCTGTTGTTATAGCTGTAGGAAAAACTGTGGAATATGATTTTTCGCCAACCATTAAAAAGCCTTTAAAAGATATTTCTGTTACAGTGACAGGAACACAAAGACTTTCTTCAAAGCTTTCAAAACAGATTTCTGCCAATGGTGCAGATATTAACCATATGAATCATCTTAATATTATCGAATATAGAAATAATCCGAAATTTGATAAGGCTCTTAATGATATAGAAAAATATAGCTATATCGTTCTTACAAGTATGAATGGAGCAGAAATCTTCATTAACAAACTCAAAGCATTAAAGATAGATATAAGAAAGCTTGTAAATATTAAATTTGCAGTTATCGGCATGGGAACAGCTTCTGTGCTTGAAAAATATGGAATTTTTGCAGAGCTTATTCCAAATGATTTTACATCAGAGGCTCTTGGAAAGCTTCTCGTAAAAAAGGTTCATAGTGATGAAAAACTTCTTATTCTAAGAGCGGAAAAGGGTTCTTTACTTCTAACAGAAATTCTTGATAAAAATAATATTCAGTATGATGATATAAAGACCTATGGCGTTCAGCTTGATTATAAAACAGAAGCCAATAAGACTATAGATACTGATTTTATCGCCTTTGCGAGTTCATCGGGAGTTGACGCTTTCTATGAGGGCGGTTTTACAATTTCACCAAAGACCGAAATAGTTTGCATTGGCGAGATAACCGCCGAAACCTTAATTAAGCACGGCGTGAGTGGATTTAATATTTCAAAGACAAAGACAGTTGAGGGTATAACAGATACAATTCTTAAAATAGTTGAGGAGAATAGCAATGAAAAGATTTAGGAGATTAAGAGCAAGCGAAAATCTACGCAGTATGGTAAGAGAAACAAGAATAAGTAAAAGTGATTTGATATATCCAATGTTTGTTGTTGAGGGAGAAAATATAAAAAATCCCGTAGAGTCTATGCCAAGTGTTTATCAATATTCACTCGATAGAATGGACGAAATTCTTAATGAAGTTGAAAAAAGTGGTATTTCGGGAATTTTAATTTTCGGTGTTCCAAAGCATAAGGACGAATATGCAACAGAGGCATATAACAATAATGGTATTACACAACAGGCAGTAAGATATATAAAGAAAAATTATCCGTCACTTATTATAATTGCCGATGTATGCCTTTGCGAATATACTTCTCACGGACATTGTGGAGTTGTTTGCGGAGAAAAAATTCTCAATGATGAAACACTTCCTTTGCTTTCAAAGATGGCTGTAAGTCTTGCAAAAGCTGGTGCTGATATTATAGCTCCTTCAGATATGATGGACGGCAGAGTTTCAGCAATAAGAAATGCTCTTGATGAAAATGGCTTTATTGATACGCCGATACTTTCATATAGTGCTAAGTTTGCATCAGCTTATTACTCACCATTTAGAGATGCCGCAGAATCCGCTCCCGAATTTGGTGACAGAAAAACTTATCAAATGGATTATGCAAATGGCAGAGAAGCACTTCGTGAAATTGCAGACGATATATCTGAGGGTGCTGATATGGTTATGGTCAAGCCTGCACTTGCCTACTTAGATATAATTAAATCAGCAAGAGAAAAATTTGATTTGCCACTTGTTGCTTATAATGTCAGTGGTGAATATGCTATGGTTAAAGCCGCTGCCCAGAATGGCTGGATAGACGAAAAGAAAATTGTAAGCGAAAATATGATTGCTATTAAGAGAGCAGGAGCAGATATTATTATCACATATCACGCACTTGATGTTGCAAAGTGGATTGATGAATTTTACAGATAAGGAGTATAAATTATGAATACAACGAAATCTGAAAAGCTTTATGAACAAGCACTTGATTTTTTATGCCGGGTGGTGTAAATAGTCCTGTTCGTGCTTGGAAATCTGTCGGCAAAAGCCCTGTTTTCATAGACCACGCAGAGGGTGACAAAATCTATGATGTTGACGAAAACGAATATATCGACTATGTATGCTCATGGGGACCAAATATTCTTGGACATACTTATACCGAAGTTATAAACGCTGTAATAGATACCTGCAAAAAGGGTTTGACCTTTGGAGCGTGCCATAGTGGAGAAATCGAGCTTGCAAGAGCTATAAAGAGAAATTTTCCGTCTATGGAAATGCTCAGACTTGTAAATTCTGGTACAGAAGCAGTTATGAGTGCTGTGAGAGCGGCAAGGGGTTATACTAAAAGAGATTCTATTGTAAAATTTGAAGGCTGTTATCATGGACATTCTGACGGCTTGTTGGTTCGTGCGGGTTCTGGTTTGCTGACAAATTCTATTCCTGATAGTTCGGGTGTTCCGAAAGGCTATACAGAAACTACGCTTCTTGCTAAGTATAACAGCGTTGAATCAGTAGAAAAGCTTTTTGATAAATATGGCAAGGATATAGCTTGTGTTATAGTTGAGCCTTGTGCTGCGAATATGGGTGTAGTTCCGCCTAAAAGCGGTTTCTTGCAATTTCTCAGAGATATTACTGAAAAATATGGTGCATTGTTGATTTTTGATGAGGTAATAACAGGTTTCCGTTTAAGTATTGGTGGTGCTCAAAAAATATTACGGTGTCTGCCCTGATATAACAACCTTAGGTAAAATAGTTGGTGGAGGTATGCCCTTAGCTGCATATGGTGGCAAGCGTGAAATTATGGAATGTGTTTCGCCACTTGGTTCAGTATATCAGGCTGGAACTCTTTCAGGAAATCCTGTTGCTGTAAGTGCAGGTCTTGCTACACTTAAAAATTCTTGAGGAAAATCAAGATACTATTTATCCAGAGCTTGAGAAGAAATCCGCAAGAATAGAATCAGCTATGCGTAAAGCGGGTCTTAATGTAAATCGTGCAGGTTCAATAATGACTGCATTCTTTACAGATAAGTCTGTAACAGATTATGAAACTGCAAAATCGTCAGATACGAAAAAATATGCTGATTATTTTAATTACTTGCAAAGTAATGGTATATATACTGCACCATCACAGTTTGAGGCAATGTTTGTTTCAGTAGCTCATACTGATGAAGATATAGAAAAAACCTGCAATATTATAGAAGAATATAAAAAATAAATTCAAAAAACCTCTTGATGTAAATGAATTTTTTAGTTCAAAACATCAAGAGGCTTTTATTATAATATTGGTTTAGTAATAAGTTTAAAAGCTTGTAGTTTTCAAATACAGAGCCTTATTGAAACATATCTCTATCAGGTTTATTTTTTATTTTTTTATAGCTTGTAATTTTATCATTGCTATCACAAACCGCAAGAAATACATCAGAAATTCTGTTTATATTTTGCTCTTTGAGCTTTTTGTTTAGCCAAGTAATATCTTTTCCAGAAAATTTCAGGTTGCCTGTCAGAACTTTGCCGTCAATTACAAGTGTTATAAGAGGTTCGTCTTTATCGGGAAAAAGTGCTATATCTTTAGGAATAAGTGGACGAGATTCGGATTTTGGCAAGGCGGAAATTTTTCCGTTTTCTTCAAGAAAAACAGCTTCTAATTCACTTAGGTTAAAATATCCATTAATTCTTAGCTGTGAAAGAAATTCGTTCATATCTATACGGGCTTTTTTGAAATTTTTGTAGAAAAGCTTATTGTTTTTATATAATATGAGGGTTTTTACCATTGAAAAACCTTCTGAGCTTTATATTTTTTTGTTTGCAAGAATTGAAATTAAAACAGTTACTACTCCGTAGATTATCATTGCAAGAAGTGGTTTGAGAAAATCGCCCTCAAGAGAAGTTGCCATTTCTGCGGCAATAGAACCAATAGTTATTCCATTAATATAATCGAACATATTTAGCTCTGACATCTGGCGATTTCCGATAAGCTTTGTAAGCAAAAGAATAGCACTATAATAGAACCTATTGAGGTTAGTGCAATATTAAGTAAATCCACAAATTTTCCTCTTTTCTTGTTGTACTGGGTTTATTTTAGCCAGATTATTCAGAAAAATTCATTTAATAGTGAGCTTGAATGCAGTTTATATGCCATTAAGTGCATTTTACCTGAATTTGATTTACTCAGCGATTTTTATGTGATATAGTTTATTTGTAAGGAGGTTATGAGATGAAGCTTGTGATAGAACAAGACAGAAATTTAAAAGAAACGGAAATAGTTATTCGCTGTTCTGAAATAAATTCTGAACTGCAAAAGATTATAGATGCGATTAAAATATGTTCCTTTACCATAACCGCCTATAAGGACGGATATTTACAAAAAATCAACCATGAAGCTGTTTGTTACATAGAAAGTGTAGATGAGAAAACATTTATATATTGTGAAAATGATGTTTATGAAAGTAAAATGAAACTTTTTGAATTTGAAGAGGCTCTCATAAATTCGAGCTTTGTGCGTATAAGTAAATCATGTATTCTGAATATAGATTTTATTGAGAAAGTAAAGCCGATGTTGAATGGCAAATATGAGGTATTATTGATAAATGGTGAAAAGCTTATAATAAATCGTCACTATGTGCCAGACTTTAAGAAAAAATTTGGGTTATAGGAGGAGTTAATTATGAATGAGTTAAAACGCTTTGTTAATATATTTTTTTCGTCATATACGATAGCTTCATTGGTGGTTGCAATTTTTAACTATTCATATTATGCAAATGGAATAGGAATAGAATGGATATTTCAAATGGCACTTCTTTGTTTTGTAATTTCTTTTTTGATGTTTATTACTGGTATCATTTCAGAGAAAATTTCAAATCCTATTCCGCAATGGCTATATATACTTATTGGCATAATAGAAGTTTCAGCTTGTGTAATACTTATGGGCGGCTTATGGTATCAGTGGTTTCCTATGAGTATAAAATGGATTTTAGAAATTATTGTTATTGACTTAATTATCTATTTTGCTGTTTATGGAATAACATTCTTTCAAGAAAGACAATTTGCGAATAATATAAATAAGATTATAAAAAACAGGAGGAAAAACAATGGAAAAGATAATTGAAGTTAAAAATCTGAAAAAATCATATGGTAATGTTCAAGCGGTTAAATCACTTAGCTTTTATGTTGAGAGCGGAAAGTTATTTGCGTTCTTAGGTCCGAATGGTGCTGGTAAATCTACTACTATTGATATAATTACTACCTTCTTGAAACCAGACAGTGGAGAAGTTATTGTCTGTGGAAGAAAATTAGGACACGAGGACGATAAAATCCGTAGTCAGATAGGTGCAGTTTTTCAAGACGGAGTTCTTGACCAAATGCTCACTATCAAAGAAAATATTATGATTCGTGGCGGATTTTATGGACTTAGCGGAGATAAACTTCGTGAAAATGTTGAGAAGGCTATGGCTGTTACAGGTGTTACTGAAATTCAGAATAGAAGATATGGTAAGCTTTCGGGTGGTCAACGCCGAAGAGCAGATATTGCAAGAGCCTTAGTAAATACACCTAAGATACTTTTTCTTGATGAGCCGACAACAGGTCTTGACCCTCAGACGAGAAAATCTGTATGGGAAACCATTCGCAAGCATCAAGAGGAAACAAAAATGACAGTTTTCCTTACAACACATTATATGGAGGAAGCTGCTGAGGCAGATTATGTTGTTGTTATTGACGGAGGGGAAATCTCTGCAAAAGGCACTCCAGTTGAACTTAAAGAAAAATATGCAGGGGATATTCTAATAATCTCGCCAAAGAAAAATAATACTGGAGCTAAAGAATATCTGCAAAATAATAAGCTTGCTTTTGCCGAGGTTGGAGCAGATATAAAAATTAATATTAAAAGTACTATGGACTCTTTGCCGATTCTTGATGCTTGCAGAGATTATATAGATGGCTTTGAAGTATTAAACGGAACTATGGACGATGCCTTTATTGCAATAACAGGAAAGGAGATAAGAGAATGATTCTATTTGCTAAGAGAAATTTAAAACTTTTTTTCAGAGATAAGAGTTCCGTATTCTTTTCTTTGCTTGCAGTTTTAATTGTTATAGGTTTATATGCGTTTTTTCTTGGTAACCAACTTGTAAACAGCTTTGATAATGTTTCTGGTATTAAAATTGAGGGTACAAAATTTCTTATGGATAGCTGGCTTATTGCAGGAATTCTTGCAGTAACATCAATTTCTACGACCTTAGGTGCATTTGGCGTTATTGTTGATGACAAGGCTAAGAAGATAGAAAAGGATTTTCGTTGTTCACCTGTTTCAAGAAGCTCTATTGCTGGCGGATATATCATAAGTGCATTTGTTATTGGTGTGATTATGAGTGTTATTGCTTTTGCAGTTGGTGAGCTTTACATAGTTGCAAGCGGTGGAGAGATTTTACCTTTCGTTTCAATTTTGAAGGTTCTCGGAATGATTCTTCTTACTGTTCTTGCAGGTTCTTCAATGATGTTTTTTGTGGTATCATTCTTTAGCAGTACAAATGCGTTTGCAACTGCAAGTACAGTTATCGGAACACTGATTGGCTTTATTACTGGAATATATCTTCCTGTTGGTTCTATGCCTGAAAGTGTTGCTACAGTTGTTAAGATTTTTCCTATATCTCACGCAGCGTCTATTTTTAGAAAGATATTTATGGAGGTTCCATTTGAAAGGTCTTTTGACGGTGTACCAGCTATGGTTTCAGATGTTGCAATACCGTCAATAAGAGAAGAGCTTGGCGTTGATTTTACGATAGGCTCTTGGGAGGTTTCTACACTTGCAAGCATACTTATTTTAATTGCTACATCAATTTTGTTCTATGTTCTTGGAATAGCTGTTATTTCGAGAAAAAAGAGATAAGTTAGCATATTAGCTAATAAACTTCCATAAGACACTTAAAAGTTTTGCTCAAGTTTTTTCAAAAGCTTGCAGTTTCCCAAGGCAGAGCCTTTGGACGCTCTCCGCAAAGAGCGAAATACCTTTGAGCGAAACCCAACATTCTTTACTTCTAAAGCGGTGGACAAAGTCCACCGCTTAATTTTTTCTTGTTAGTAGCATTAGATATAAAGGGCGGACGAAGTCCGCCCTTAGGGAGAAAGAGATGTTAAGGGCTTCGCCCTTAAAACCCACCAAAGGCTCTGCCTTGGGAAACTGCGAGCCTTTAAAAAGGCTCGAGCGAAACTTTTGAGTGTCTTTAGGGAGATAGTTAGTAAATCGTAGGGGCGAACTGTGTTCGCCTGTTCGTTAATTGGTAATTTTTTCATTCGCGTCAATAAACCTACCTAATCAACTGCGAGCGAGACTTGTCGAGCGATTCCGCGTCTCGGGAGCTGCGGCTCGCCGCCTTGAGCGAAACTTTTAAGCGTCTTAGGGAAATCTATTAACAAATCGTAGGGGCGAACTGTGTTCGCCCGCTTAGTAGTTTTAAATTTATGTTAAGATAACATAAAAGCACTCCTTAATTCTCAATGGAATTTAAGGAATGCTTAGTTTTTTGATTATAATTTATTACTTAAAATATCCATAAGCATACAGCAAGAGCAATCATAAGGATTGTCATAATAGCTGTATTAAGCTTTGCGTTTTTTCGGTCGATAATATTGAATTTTATTATATAGCATACTTCAAGTATAGCTATAACACCCGAAAACATTATCTTTCTTGCAAGCATACTTTGTTCTTTCATTGTGAACATAAGAATAATTGCTGTAATACTGATAACAACTGAAATTCCAAGCATTACAAACATAAAATTCTTTGCTGTCGATTTCTTACCCTTCAAGCCCCTTCAACTCCTCTTGTTCGTTCTTGTTAATCTTAATCTGACCGTCTTTTATAAGCTTGACTTCATTAACCTTATATGACTTAGGCGGAGAATCTGGATTTTTTTGTAGCTGAACATTGAGAATACCTTTGATGAGATTTTGGTCAACAACAGTACCCTTGCCATCTGGAGTGGAAACATATGCACCGATTTTTGGTGTTTTCTTGAGAAGGTCGGAATATGCTTCTTGCTCATATTTCAGACAGCACATAAGTCTGCCACAAGTACCAGATATTTTTACAGGATTAAGTGACATTCCCTGTTCCTTTGCCATTTTAATAGAAACAGGCTGAAAATCAGAAAGAAAGCCTTTACAGCAAAATTCTCTGCCACATATGCCCAATCCACCGAGCATTTTGGATTCATCTCTTACACCAATTTGGCGAAGCTCTATTCTTGTTCGGAAAATTCCCGCAAGGTCTTTTACAAGTTCTCTGAAATCAACTCTGCCATCGGCTGTAAAGTAGAAAAGAATTTTATTATTATCAAAGGTATATTCTACTGTTACAAGCTTCATTTTAAGATTATGCTCAATAATTTTCTTTAAGCATATTCCGTATGCCTTTTCTTCTTTTTTGCGATTGTCTTCAAGATGAGCTATATCTTCGGCTGTTGCAGGACGAATTATTTTTTTGAGTGGACGGTTTAAGCCATCATCATTTATTTCTCTGTTTCCAAAGGTGACGGTTCCACATTCTATTCCACGAGATGTTTCTACAACAACATAGTCACCTGCGTTTAAAATCGCTTCATCAGGGTCAAAGTAGTAAACTTTACCCGCTCCCTTGAATTTTACTCCTATAATTATTGCCATATTTCCTCCATAGCTTTATAATCTCATTTCAGAGCAGAACCACGCTCCGAAAAGATTCATATTTATGTTTCGTTCGATTCGATATCTTGCCTCAGAAACCTTATTCATAAGCTCAAAAAGTCTTTTGCGTGTCAGCCTATCTGCAAGAGGTTTTGCGGCTATACTGTTTGAATTTGCACCAGCAGTTATTTTTTACAGCCTCTGCAAGAATTTCATATAGCTTGGATAAAACTCTGTCTGCAAAGGCTCTATCTGATGAAAGCTTAGCTGAACATTTGAGAAGTTCAAATTTTTTGGGCAAAAGAATAGATTGCGCAATTTGTTCAGCAATAAGCTGTTCCTCAGTGCCACTGCCATTTGTTAAAAACTCAATAGATTTTCCGATATTGCCATCGCATTTTATTACTGCATTTATGACATCACTTTTATCCGCATCAGGCAAACGCTCCTGAACTACCTCGATAGCTTCATTTTCATCGGCAGGGTAGAGTGACAATACTCTTGCACGAGAACGAATTGTTTCAAGCAGAGAAGTTGCTGATTTGCAGGTTAAAACAAAAATAACATTTTGTGGAGGCTCTTCAAAAACCTTTAAAAATGCGTTTTGAGCCTGTATAAGCATTTTATCGCAGTTGAGTATAAGATAAGCTTTTCTTTCGGCTTCATTCGGAACTATATAAGCGTCAGAGCGAATTTCTCTTATAGATGCGACATTTATTAAACGAGAATCCTCTTTAGCATCAACAATTTTAATATCAGGGTGTGCAAGAGATTTTGCTTTAATGCAGTTTTTACATATGCCACAAGGTCTTGTTTTATCTGATGAACAGACACAATATTCTGCGATAATTTTGGCAAGAGTTTTTTTGCCAGTACCTTCATCACCCTCGATTATGATAGCGTGGGGGAGAGAATTTGCGTCCATAGCTGTATTCAATTCATCTTTGACGAGTTTATTAGAGACGAAATTTTCAAATCTTTCCATAATACACCTTATTTCTGATTATACCGCAGTTCTTACGGCATTATCCATAGAAATTATACTACAAAAATATTGTTTAGGCAAGAGAGGAAAGATTTTTAATTGTCAACTATAATTTAAAATAGGGTTGACAATTAAAAAGAAATCAGATATAATATGCTTATTGAAAAAATTGGAGGAATAAAAGATGGATAACATTAAGGAAACAAAGAAAACTAAGGGAAAAGTGAATTCCCGAAAAAGTATACTTGATATAGTATATATTGCACTTTTTGCAGCTATTATATCGGTATGCTCGCTTATTTCAATTCCAATAGGAGAAGTTCCTGTAACTTTTCAGATACTTGGCATATGTCTTGCAGCAGGATTTTTAGGATTGGCAAAGGGTACAATCAGCGTAGTAATTTATATTCTTCTTGGCCTTATCGGAATACCTGTTTTTGCGGGTGGAACATCAGGCTTTGCAAAATTGGTTTCTCCTACTGGCGGATATATTGTAGGCTTCATTTTTACAGCTATTATTATTGGTCTTGCAGTAAAACTATTCGGAAGAAAACTTTGGGTTCTTATTGTTTCAATGGTTATTGGCGTACTTGTATGTTATGCTTTCGGAACAGCTTGGTTTATTATTCTTTATAATAATTCTGGTAAGAGTATGGACCTTGCAAATGCACTTTCACTTTGTGTAGTTCCTTTTCTACCTTTTGATGCAGTTAAGATTGCTGTTTCAGCTGTGCTTGTCAACAGACTTCATAAATTTATTAAGGTATAATGCTTGTTTGATATTCAGGGGTGAACAATGTTCGCTCCTTTTTTGTTGTCAGTTCGCCTGCTTGCAACTTCAAAGTCTTTAAAAATTAAAATTTACTGATGATTATAGTAAGATTTAAGTTGAGCTTAATGATATGAAAAGTAAATTGGAAATTATTGCTTTAAACTGAATAATATAGCTTATTTGTGGGTAAAATAAGAGAGTTATGTAAAAATTTGCGGTAACTTATTAAAACTGGATTGACATAATTTAGGATTTGTTATAAAATAAAATCAATAAGTTTACCGCAATTAATCCTTTTTGCGGGGACAATGAATTTGAAAGGGTGCAATATAATGAACTACTTAAACAAAAAGACAGTTGAAGATATTGATGTAAAGGGCAAGAAGGTTCTTGTTCGCTGCGACTTCAATGTACCATTTGATGCAGAGGGAAATATCTCTGACCCAAAGCGTATTAACGAAGCTCTTAAGACAATTAAGTACCTTGTTGACCATCAGGCTAAGGTTATCCTTTGTTCACACCTCGGTCGTCCAAAGGGCGAATTTGATATGAAATATTCTCTTGCTCCTGTTGCTGAGTACCTCTCAAAGGCTCTTGGTCAGGAAGTTAAGATGGCAAAAGATGTTATCGGTGAGAGTGCAAAGAGCATCGCTGCTTCTCTTAAGGACGGCGAAGTAGAGCTTATCGAGAATGTTCGTTTCCATAAGGAAGAGGAAAAGAATGACCCTGCATTCGCTAAGGAGCTTGCTTCTCTTGCAGAAATCTATGTAAACGATGCTTTTGGTACAGCTCACAGAGCACACGCTTCAACAGCTGGTGTTGCTGATTACCTCCCAGCAGTTTGCGGTTACCTCATTCAGAAGGAAATCACAATTATGGGCGGAGCTCTTGCTGACCCTAAGAGACCTTTTGTTGCTATTCTCGGCGGTGCTAAGGTTTCTGATAAGATTGGTGTTATCACAAACCTCCTCGATAAGGTTGATACACTCATCATCGGCGGCGGTATGGCTTACACATTTATGAACGCTCTTGGCTATTCTATCGGTACTTCTATTTGTGAGTCTGATAAGGTAGAGCTTGCTAAGGATATTATGGCTAAGGCTAAGGAAAAGGGTGTAAACTTCCTCATTCCTCAGGATAATGTTGTTGCAACAGAATATAAGGCTGACGCTGAGTTTAAGCCAGTTGATTCTGACAACATTCCTGACGGCTGGATGGGTCTTGATATCGGCGAAAAAGACAGCTAAGCTCTTTGCTGACGCTATCAAGAATGCAGGTACAGTAGTATGGAACGGACCTATGGGCGTTTCTGAGTGGCCTAACTTTGCAAAGGGTACAATCGCTGTTGCTAAGGCTGTTGCTGAATCTGACGCTATTTCAATTATCGGTGGTGGTGACTCTGCTGCTGCTGTTGAAAACCTCGGTTTTGCTGATAAGATGACACACATCTCAACAGGTGGCGGTGCATCTCTTGAATTCCTCGAGGGTAAGGTTCTTCCAGGCATTGCTTGCCTCAACGATAAGGACTAATATATGCTTAAAAGGAAGGGTAGGGCATTGCCCTGCCCTTTCCCTATGAAAACAGAGATTTTCTGTTAAAAATATTTAAATTAAAGGGGATAATCATAATGAATAAAGAATTAAGACAAGCTATTATCGCAGGAAACTGGAAAATGAATAAGACTCGTTCAGAGGCTAAGACTCTTATTGAAGAACTAAAGCCAATTGCTGAGAAAGCAACTTGTGGCGTAGTTATCTGCGTACCTTACACAAACCTTGAAACAGCAGTAGAGCTTACAAAGGGCACAAACATTAAGGTTGGTGCTGAGAATGTTCACTTCAAGAAGAGTGGTGCTTTCACAGGCGAAATTTCTGCTGATATGCTTACAGAAATGGGCGTAGAATATGTTATCATCGGTCACAGCGAAAGAAGACAATATTTCGGCGAAACTGACCTCACAGTAAACAGAAGAGTTAAGGCAGCTCTTGCAGCAGGTCTTAAGGTTATCCTTTGCGTTGGTGAGATGCTTTCTGAGCGTGAAGACGGCATTACAGAAGATGTTGTTGAACTTCAGACAGTAGCAGCATTCACAGGCGTTTCTGAAGAAGACGCTAAGAATGTTATCATTGCTTACGAGCCAGTATGGGCTATCGGCACAGGCAAGACTGCAACAGCTGAGCAGGCAAACGAGGTTTGTTCTTTCATTCGTGGTGTTGTTGCAAAGAGATACAACAAGGCAGTTGCAGACGGTATGACAATTCAGTATGGTGGTTCTATGAATCCAAAGAATGCAGCAGAGCTTCTTGCACAGCCAGATGTTGACGGTGGTCTTATTGGTGGTGCATCACTCAAGGCAGCAGATTTCGGCGTTCTCCTCGAAGAAGCTTCAAAATAAGTGGGTGCCGACCCACGGCGAAGACGCGGAGTCGCTCGACAAGTCTCGCTCGTGGTGGGTGAGAGAAGTTGGTTGACGCGGATGAAGTAGCTACCGTAGCCGAACAGGCTTCGCTGTTCGGCTCTACCGATTAGCTAATGAATTGCCCTAAGACACTTAAAAGTTTTGCTCAAGCTTTTTCAAAAGCTTGCATGGTCGAGGGACGGAGTCCCTCGTGGATGTTAAGGGCAAAAGCCCTTAACATCTCTTTTTAAATTGCGAACGAAGTTCGCAATTAGGTAGTTCATTGGGAATTTCTTAATCTGCATAAAATATAAGTAGATTATGCGTCTTGTTATATGTATCCACACACCGTATATCTGGTGTGATGGGTTCGCCTTTTGAGGCAAACGGAGTATTACCTTAGGCTTGTTTTTGTATTCCGCTATAATTACTGAAACAAGCGTAGCTGAATAATTCAGCTTATTGGCAATCACGAAAGGAAGTTAAATAATGAAAAAACCTGTAATTCTTATGATTCTTGACGGTTTTGGTGTAGGTCTTGAGGCTGAAAAGCGTGGAGACGCAATCAAAGCCGCTAAGAAACCAAATATTGATAAGCTTTTTGCAGAAAATCCTGTTACAAAAATCGGTGCTTCGGGACTTGATGTAGGTCTTCCTGACGGACAGATGGGTAATAGTGAGGTCGGTCATACAAATATTGGTGCAGGTCGTATAGTTTATCAGGAACTTACAAGAATCACAAAGTCTATTGAAGACGGCGAATTTTTTGAGAATGAGGCTCTCCTCAAGGCTGTTGATAATGCGGCTCAAGAGGGTAAGGCTCTCCATATTATGGGACTTCTCTCAAATGGTGGTGTTCACAGCCACAATACTCATATGTATGCTATCGTAGAGCTTGCTAAGAAGAAGGGCGTTAAGAATGTTTATGTTCACGCATTCCTTGACGGTCGTGATGTTCCTCCTACAAGCGGTAAGGATTTCGTAGAAGAGTGTGCAAACAAGCTCAAGGAAATCGGTCTTGGCAAGATTGCAACTGTTATGGGTCGTTATTATGCAATGGATAGAGATAATCGTTGGGATAGAGTTGAAAAGGCTTATTCTGCAATGGTTTATGGCGAAGGCAACAAGGCTTGCTGCCCTGTTAAGGCTGTTGAAGAAAGCTATGCAAACGATGTAACAGACGAATTTGTTGTTCCAACAGTTTGCGAAGAAAATGCAACAGTTAAGCCTGGAGATTCCATCGTATTCTTCAACTTCAGACCTGACAGAGCAAGAGAAATTACTCGTACTTTCGTTGACCCTGAGTTCAAGGGCTTTGAGAGAAAGAATGGCTTCTTCCCATTAACATATGTTTGTATGACACAGTATGACGCTTCTATGCCTAATGTTGAAGTTGCATTCAAGCCACAGTCACTCAAAAATACAATTGGTGAATATATTTCCAATAAGGGTATGACACAGCTTAGAATTGCTGAAACAGAGAAGTATGCCCATGTAACATTCTTCTTCAATGGTGGCGTTGAGCAACCATATGAGGGCGAGGACAGAATCCTTGTTAAGTCACCTGCTGTTGCAACATATGACTTACAGCCTGAGATGAGTGCTTATGAGGTTACAGATAAGCTCGTAGCTGCTATCAAAACTGGTAAGTATGATATGATTATTCTTAACTATGCTAACTGCGATATGGTTGGTCACACAGGTGTATTTGAGGCTGCTGTTAAGGCAGTTGAGGCTGTTGACGAGTGCGTAGGTAAGGTTGTTACAGCTATTCGTGAGATGGACGGTGTTGCTCTTATCACTGCTGACCACGGCAATGCTGATAAGATGATTGATACTGATGGTTCTCCATTCACAGCTCATACAACAAATCTTGTTCCTTTCTGCGTAGTAGGCTATCCTTGCGAGCTCCGTGAGGGCGGCAGACTTGCAGACATTGCTCCTACAATGCTCAAGATTATGGGACTTCCACAGCCTGCTGAAATGACAGGTGAATCAATTATAAAATAAGCATTAAGCTTATTTCTTAGCTTTTTACCATATAAACAAAACCACCGTTTCGATTGATTTCGGAACGGTGGTTTTGCTGTATATAGGAATTTTAGTCGTTAGCAAATTTTTTGAATACTGATACTTCGCTTTCGGGATTATCACAATTCATAAAATGTGACATCACACAAGCACCTGCTGCACCTGTTTGTAAAACGGAGGAAAGTCTTTCAAGGCTTATTCCTCCTATGCCAAGAACAGGAATTTTAACGGCTTCTGAAATATCTGAAAGATATTCAATACCACGAGGTTTAAGACCCTTCTTGCAATCCGTTGCAAATATATGTCCTGCAATAAGATATGATGCACCAAGCATTTCAGCGGTTTCTGCCTCTGAAATGCTATGGACAGATACTCCGATTGTGGAGAAATCTTTTATATTTTCGTTGTTCTCAACGAAAAAGTTTATATGGCAAATGTATATCAGCATTAACTTTACGAGCAACTTCAATGTTACTATTGACAGAAAATGCAACGGAATATTTGTCGCAAATTTCTTTGCATTTTATGGCAAGCTTAAGCAAATCATCTTGACTTAAATGTTTTTCACGAAGAATTATTCTGTCTGGATTTGCAGAGGCGATTCGCTTTATTCGTGTGAGAAAATCCTCTTTGCACGATTTACTGCTTGTAATTACAAAAAGCATACTCATATTAAATAAGTCTTATGTAATCGTTGAATGACGGCTGTAAGCCATATTGATGAAGTGCGTCAACAACCTCATCAACACTTCTTGGGTCGGAAATCTCGAACTGTTCATCGCCCTTTTCTTTTTCGGAGTGACCGCCGATACCAACGCTTACACCTGCGGAAATCTTTGTTGCGCAGATATTTACGGCATTATTTCGGAAATCTGATCTTTCACGAGTTGAGATTGTTATGCTTGCAAAAGGCATAAGTAATCTATAAGCACACATAATCTGCAAAAGTTCCTTTTCGTGAACATCACGAGGGTTTGTTTCTTCGCCATTGATGTATGGGCGAAGTCTTGGAACGGAAACGGCAATTTCTGCGTGAGGGTATTTTCTTTGAATAAGAGTTGCGTGTACACCAACGCAGAAAGCATCGTGCCTGAAATCATCGAGTCCGAGCAATGCACCGAAGCCTACGCCACGCATACCACCGAGAATGGCTCTTTCCTGAGCATTGATTCTATATGGAAATATACTTTTCTGACCTGCAAGGTGAACTTTTTTATAGGTTTCTGTATTATAGGTTTCTTGGAAAACGGTAACAAAATCTGCACCCTTTTCGTGGAGATATTTATATTCATCAACTTCAACTGGATATATTTCAAGACCGATAAGTGAAAAATATTTCTTTGCAAGCTCAACAGCTTCACCGATATATTCAATGCCAGACATAGAACGGGATTCGCCTGTAAGAATGAGAATTTCTTTCAAACCGGTTGCTGCAATAGCTTGATATTCTTTTTCTATTTCTTCCATATTCAGCTTTGCACGATGAATTTTATTCTTGCAGTTAAAGCCACAATAAACGCACTGATTTTCGCAGTAATTTGCAATATAAATTGGTGTGAAAAGAGCTATTGTGTTGCCGAACTGCTTCCTCGTACATAGCTGAGCTTTTTTAGCCATTTTCTCAAGAAATGGAAGTGCGGCAGGGGAGAGTAAGGCGGCGTAATCGTAAAAATCAATTCTATCTTTATTCAGAGCGTTCTGTACATCTTTTGCGGTGAATGAATTAAAATCATACTTATCGTGAAATGCAAGAACCTGCTCCATAATACTTGTTTCATTAGGCATAATAAAAATCCTTCTTTTGTTTTAATATTAGTCTGCAAGGAAACCTGTAAGTGGGCTTGATGCTTCACCTGTAAATGGTAAAACTCTGCCAGGCTTTGAAAGATAAGCAAGTCTGCCAGCTTCAATAGCAAGCTTAAATGCTTTTGCCATTGTAGCGACATCACCAGCAGTAGCAACAGCAGTATTAGCCATAACAGCGTCTGCACCCATTTCCATAGCTTCACAAGCCTGTGATGGTCTGCCGATTCCTGCGTCAACAATAATCGGAACATCAATTTCATCAACTAAAATCTTTATGAAATCTTTTGTAGCAAGTCCCTTGTTACTTCCAATAGGAGCACCTAAAGGCATAACGCTTGCTGCGCCTGCATTGACCAAATCACGAGCAGCATTGAGGTCAGGGAACATATATGGCATAACAATAAAGCCCTCTTTTGCAAGGATTTCTGTTGCCTTGATTGTTTCATAGTTATCAGGGAAGAGGTATTTTGAATCGTGCACAACTTCTACCTTGACAAAATCGCCACAGCCAAGTTCTCTTGAAAGTCTTGCTATACGAACAGCTTCTTCGGCAGTTCTTGCACCTGATGTATTAGGTAAAAGTGTGACACCCTTTGGAATGTAATCAAGAATATTTTCTTCTCCACCTTTATTTGCTCGTCTTAATGCAAGTGTAACTATTTCAGCACCGCCATGCTTGATGACTGCATTTACAAGTTCAAGTGAGAATTTACCTGAACCAAGAATAAAACGGGAATTAAACTCGTGACCTCCGATAATCAACTTATCTTCCATAGTATAATACCTCCGAAAAATATTATAAAATTCAGCAAAAGGCAAAATAAAAGAACTCCCCGAAAGGAAGTTCTGCAAAAATACGCATAGAGCGATAACTACAAAACTCCCTCACCGCAATAACGGCGGTCAGGTTCAACGGGTAAGAGGCACTACCTCACTCTCAGAACAATTTGATTGACTCCCCGGTTCGTAAACTTATTTAACTTTTATGATTTAATTATAGGCTTGTTTTCAGAACTTGTCAACATATTTTTAATGTTGTTGATTTTTAGCTTTTTCTGCACTATAATAAAAATTAGTTTTTGCTTATCTAAGACAATTAAAAGTTTCGCTCAAGGCGGCGAGCCGCCGCCGTCAAGACGCGTAATCGCTCGACAAGTCTCGCTCGTGGTGAGTGAGAGAAGTTGATTGACGCGGTCGATGAAACTATCGAGCGAATATAGTTCGCTTCTACGATTAGCTAACGAACCTATCTAAGACAATTAAAAGTTTCGCTCGAGCCTTTTCAAAGGCTCGCAGGGTCGAGGGACGGAGTCCCTCGTGGGTTTTAAGTGCAAAGCCCTTAACATCTTTTTCTCTCTAAGTGCGGACAAAGTCCGCACTTTATGGCTAATATTGCTGGTAGACTATCGAACGGGCGAACACAGTTCGCCCCTACATTTGAACCAGTAGTTTATTGATTACAAAAGAAAAGGCGGCGGACAAAGTCCACCGCTAGGGAAAAATAAATGTTGGGCTTCGCCCAAAAGAGTTTCGCTCTCTGCGGAGAGCGACCAAAGGCTCTGCCTTTGGAAACTGCGAGCCTTTGAAAAGGCTCGAGCGAAACTTTTAAGTGTCTTATAATAGTTAGTTTGCTAATCGGTAGTTTTATCAGTCGCGGCAATCGGTTTCTCTTGTTAATGTCGAGCGAGGCTTGCCGAGCGATTCCGCGTCTTGGGAGCGGCGGCTCGCCGCCTCGAGCGAAACTTTTAAAGTCTTGGGAAAGTTGATTAATTATAATTGTAGAATTAAGCTTTTTATGTTATGAAAGGGTGTTGATAATGAAAAAATTAGAATTTCCTAATGCTCCGTCACCTTGCTATATTGTTGATGAGGGTGCATTGATTAAAAATCTTGAAATACTTGAATCAGTCCGAAAGCGTACAGGTTGTAAGATTTTGCTTGCACAAAAGGCTTTTTCTATGTATAAATTATATCCACTTATTTCTAAATATCTTGATGGTACAACAGCAAGTGGCATCTATGAGGCAAGGCTTGGTTTTGAGGAAATGGGCAAGGAAGTTCATGTTTTTTCACCAGCTTTTTCGGATAGTGATTTTAACGAGCTTCTGAAATATTGCAATCATATTGTGCTGAATTCATTCTCTCAGTGGAAGCATTTTAAAACTATTGCAAAGAAACACCCTGAAATAGAATTTGGCTTGCGTGTTAATCCTGAATATTCTGAAATTGAAACGGAAATTTATAATCCTTGTGCAAAAAATTCTCGTATGGGCATAACTCTTGCAAATTTTGATGAAAGTGAACTTGACGGTATTTCTGGCTTACATTTCCATACTATGTGCGAGCAAAATTCAGATGCTCTAAAGCATACTATTCCATATTTTGAGGAAAAATTCGGAAAGTATCTCAAACAAATGAAATGGGTTAATTTTGGTGGCGGACACCACATAACTCGTCATGATTATGATATAGAAACTCTTATCAAATGTATTGACTATATACAGAATAAATATGATGTTACTGTATATCTTGAGCCTGGTGAGGCAGTAGCACTTAATGCAGGATATTTACTTACAACGGTACTAGATATCGTTAATAACGGAATGGATATTGCGATTATAGACGCATCTGCAGCTTGCCATATGCCAGATGTCCTTGAGATGCCATACCGTCCTGAAATAATTGGGGCAGGAAAGGCTGGAGAGAAAAAAGTATACTTATCGTCTTGCCGCACCTACCTGTCTTGCGGGAGATATTGTCAGTGATTATTCTTTTGATGAGCCGTTGAAGATAGGTGATAGACTTCTTTTCTGCGATATGGCTATCTATACTATGGTTAAGAATAACACCTTTAACGGTATGCCACTTCCCTCTATTGCAATTTCTCACAAAAACGGTGATTTTGAATTGTGGAAAAAAATTCGGATATGAAGATTTTAAGCAAAGGCTTTAATCACTAAAAAAGTTAGAGGATAATTTATAAAATCTAAAAAATTATAAAAAGAAAAAATCAAAATCTTTGGTCTAAATGCTTCTTAGCTATACCAACTCCCAGCTTTCAGGAATATAACAATTACAAGGATTGTGGAATATAATGCTTGACAGCATGACCGTTTATTTCCATGACAAGGTTTTATTTGTTTTCAAAGACGGCTCAAAGGTTGAATAGAAGATAGATAAACAAAAAGTCCGCAGGCTGTACACTTTTTTGTGCGAAAGTTTTTTTATAATTCCCGCTGTTACATTTTTTGCCAACAGCGGAAAATTATCTTGCACAGCAATTTTCAAGCGGTACTTTTTGAGACTTTACGCAAGGCATAAAAGTCGAAAAAAACATTGATACAAATAAAATAAGAACCTCACGGAAGATACCTTTCTATCAACCGTGAGGTTCTTATATGGTGCCGGTAGTGGGAATCGAACCCACACACCCTTGCGGATAACAGATTTTGAGTCTGTCTCGTCTGCCAATTCCGACACACCGGCAAATAATGCTTAATCAGTATACAATAAAGTCATGAAATTGTCAAGTGATTTCTTTGAAAATAATTTTTTTAAAAAATAGAAAAAATTTTAAATTTCCTATTGACATTTAAAGGATGATGTGATAATATACTATTTGTCACGAAACGCGGGTGTAGTTCAGTGGTAGAACCCCAGCCTTCCAAGCTGGTTGTGTGGGTTCGATTCCCATCACCCGCTCCATATGCGCCAATAGCTCAGCTGGATAGAGCAACTGCCTTCTAAGCAGTAGGTCAGGGGTTCGAGTCCCTTTTGGCGCGCCATATGGTGGGTATAGCTTAGCTGGTTAAAGCGCTGGTTTGTGGCACCAGAGAGCGTCGGTTCGAATCCGACTATCCACCCCAATATTTTTTGATTTTCGTTCAGCATATGACTGTTCGTATGCTGAAGAAAATTTTTTCTGGGGTGTAGCCAAGCGGTAAGGCAACGGACTTTGACTCCGTCATCTCGCTGGTTCGAATCCAGCCATCCCAACCAATATGACTCATTAGCTCAGTTGGCAGAGCACTTGACTTTTAATCAAGGTGTCCGGAGTTCGAATCTCCGATGGGTCACCAAACTTCAAAGGCAATAGGTGTATACCTATTGCCTTTGAACAATATTATCAAGTTTCATAATAATATATCTACGAAACTTGATTTTGGATATATTTGTCAATAAAAATTTATAATTAATTATCTATTATTTTTACAAACAAAATTATAACTGGGACTTGAATTCTCAGTTATGCAAAAAAGAACCGTAGCATTGCAAGTATTTATTTGTGCAATGCTACGGCTTTCTTTATAATTTATGTTTTAAATTTCCAACAATAAGCAAATTCTTTTCTTACTCTTTCTTTTTGTATATTATTAGAAATTTCAGAAATATTAAGCATCGTTATACATTGGTGAGGAATTGGAAGCATATATACAAATCTCAAAGTAGCATATTCTTTACAATACTTATCATTTTTTGGTTTTATTTGAATATCATCTTCTCTATTGTGTTGTTTAGATGATATAGGCACAAAGTAATCAATCCTTTGGATATTTAAAACAGTTCCATAGAAAAACTTATTGTTTCCACTTCGATATTGAACATTTGGAACTCTGGTAAAACCACGATGAGCAGATTCAAACTTTTTTAAATAATCAATATAATCTAAATCAACATTATAAAATGCAATTTTCATTTTATGTAACCTCAATTTTCTAAATTAAAAAAGCGGGTAACAATACCCGCTTTTGATTACTTTTGCACTCGCTCTTTTACAAGTGGCGAAACACTCAACGATAAGATGAGTAATCGAACATCATTAATATTATATTCCACTTATTTTCTTTCTCATATTTATTAACAAGCTTATAAAAAGTTGTTCTTTTCAGATTTAAGATTTCCATAGCTGTATTAGCTCTGATTTCTTTCTTTTTCCATCTGATGTAAACCTCAAACCAATTAGGGGGGAAGTCTATTTCTTGTCTTCCGAGATGTTGTCCACGCTTTCTTGCTGAGGCTATTCCTTCGGCTTGTCTTTTTCTCGTTTCTTGACGCTCTTGCTCTGCGACAGAAGATAGGACTTCAATAATGATATTATTAACCATTTCGATAATCCATTCTTGTCCCTCAAGGTTAATCATAGTTGTAGGCATATCTATGACTTTTACACGAATGCCGTATTGCTTGTAATACTCAAGCTCAGATTTTATGTCAAGCTTATTTCTGCTCAGGCGGTCGAGAGATTTTATAACAAGGGTGTCACCGCTTCGGAGTATGTTGTTTCTCAAAATCTGATAGTTGGTTCTTTCTAAGTTTTTTCCTGATTGCTTGTCTGCGAAGATATATTTTTCTTCCGCACCAAGCTGATGAAACGCTTCAAGCTGTCTATCTAAACTCTGCTTCTTTGTGCTGACACGAGCATAGTAATAAGTTCTTGTTTCGCTCATTTTAATATTTCCTCCAATATATCCGTAAAGGTATACCTTTGCGAATACCTAAATTTTATATAAAAAAGGCACTTTTTAGCTATTTTACGAACACTTTTTCCGAAAAATCTTGCAGACACCTTTACGAACACTTTTAGTATGTAGGAAAGGAATTATCGAAAGAAAAAGAAAGAATGTTTGCAAAACGATTGTGCCTGGCATTGCAAGGCTTTTAAGTTAAACTTTTCTATACTGACTGGATATTTTATGTACTTCTCATAAGTAAATATTATACTCTTGTATATAATAAAATATTTCTTTTCTTTTTTGATAAAGAAATGGGTATATACTATACATACCCCGTTTTAGGGGACTACCCCACTAAAAAAGTCAAACAAACTATTGAACTTCACTTGATATATAGCCATACAACGCCTATAATTAGAACTGTAATTATTTATTTTGAAAGTTCCGAACGGTGTGATGGCTTGTATTATTTCTTTTTTTAGGAAACTCAAATTCAATTTTTCCTGTTGTTTTATCAAGTTTTAGAGCTGCATCAAATTCTTTTCCGGATTTTGACTTAAAGCCTTTAATAACTGTTGTCTTGACCTTTTCAATAAGCTTTAATGCCTGTGTATCCGATATTTTCTTACCACATATTTCAGCAGGAATTGAAAAATTACAGCCCTTTTCTTTCTTTGATGAACAGAAATATCCAAATTTACCCTTTATCACCTTTGCACCACAAATAGGGCAGGAAAGTTGGTCTGCTTTAGAAGTATATGTATTTGAATTTGAATGTGCTATCGTTTCATATCAGCTACGAACATTTTGTTCTATATCTTGTATGAATTTTTGATATTCCTCTTTACCGTCAGATATATTGTGTAAACGCTTTTCCCATTCACCCGTAAGCTCTGCATTTTTAAGTTCTGCAACCGGCAGATTATCAATTAGAAAGATTCCCTTTTCAGTTGGATATATAGTTTTGCCTTTTTTAGCAATATATTCTCTTGCAAAGAGGGCATTTATAATGGAAGCTCTTGTAGCAGCAGTTCCAAGACCTTTGTTTTCAAGCTTCATAAGTGTTCGGGCTTGAGAAGATTCAAGGACTTCCGTTATATTCTGTGTCATAGCAGTTGGAACGCCGCCGTATTTTCTGATACGCTTATAAACCTTTGAGAAAAATTCTCCTGACTTATGAGTTGTTCTTCCTGCACCATCGTTAAACATAATACTAAATTCATCAATCCATACCCAAGTACGAACCCCACGCCTTTTGTTTGCAACAACTCTCTGCCATACATATTCAAGTATAACCTGTAAGTCTACAGCACGAATTTGTTCACCCATTTGGGCAATATCAAATACCATAAAACGCTTATTTGTATCAATATTTGTTTTGCCAGAAAAGATATTGAATAGGTCATTGCAATAAGCATAATCTTTTTGGCTGCAGCAGAGGAAGTATTTTCAATATAGTTTTCTATGACTTTCTTATAGTCCTTTGCAATATCAGGATATTTTTCTTCCGAGTCCTTATTCGGCAAGAGTGTTCTGTAAAGTACATCGGAATCAACCTCAGTATTCATAGTAAATTCCTGATACTCTATATCTGATGGCAGAGCATTAAGCAAACGCATATATTTTTCATAAATATCTTCTTTTTCGTCATCTCTGAAAAGAAAATAATCTATGTTGTTATAAGTGAAAATCAATGTGTATGTATTTTCGCCGGTAAGAAAAAGTCCATTCTCATAGGCTTCTATGAATGGGATAGTATCTTGAGCTGTTTTTGGTACTTTTGCTTTTATATTGCCAAAAATATTATTTTGCTTTTTAGAAAATATATTAGAAAATAGATTCATTTTCATCGTTAAATACTCCTTTTCTATTAAATGGTCGTGTATCTTTCTGTTTGCCGAACAAAAGATTTAATACACCTACTCCGTTTATCTGTATTCCTAAAGAAACAAATAGTGCTATTTCTGCAAAGACTATCCACATAAGTGCATTGAACTCTATACTGTCTTTTAATGCAAAGAATGTTGCAATAGCAGCAGCTAAGCCAATTACAGTGCATACAATCAATCGTGGAGTTAATGCACTTCCAAGAGGGCTTACGCTTTTGTTAATGACATTCTTTGTGATTTTTACTTTTATCATATGTACCTCCTTTGGACAATAAAAAAGCACAGCCAAAGCTGTGCAATCGAATGATATGTTTGACATATTTTAATATGTAGTGTATAATATAAACATAGAGCATACCGATAAGCGGTCGCTCCCAGATTAAGTGATTATTGAAATAACCGTCCTATTCGGTAGCAGGGCGGTTATTTCCTTTTGTTATGGGAATCAACAATAGAAACTATAAGAGTTCCAACTGTTGCTATTGCTATGATAAACTGAAATAAATCAGACCATGTAACAACATTTTCCATATGTAACACCCCCGTTTCCGGGAGCAGGATTGACCGCCTACCGTTATGTGGTATGCACTATGTACACACTTTCGTGTGCGAGTACATTATACCAAAATCTATATATTCCGTCAATCTTCTGACGGGCATAATAAAAAGCACAGCTTGAGCTGTGCTTTTATTTTTAGCCTTATTCGTATGATTCCTCTGCTAAGTCGTGCATATACTTATCAAAGTTTTTACCGTTATAATGACTACCGAGAGTATTAAACGCTTTGCCACAACCCTGTAAGCCCAATAAACGTTGCTTAGGAATAGTTTTATCAGACCTGAAATAACAATAGATATTTATCAAGCTATCTTTTGGAAGTATACCTCCTTCTATTTCACAGTCAGGATTTAATATTACGAGTTTTTCGAGTTTTTTACAGCCTGAAAAAGTTCTTTTCGGTATTTTAGTTACTGTTTCAGGAACAATAATTTCTTTGACATTATTATCATAATAAAAAATCCTGGACACTTTGTAAATTCTGATGGAATAGTTACTTTACTTGTATTTCCTGAATATTCATAGCCATTTACTGCTGGATAATAACTATAATCAGAAAATTTAGTTGGTTGAGGTTTATATTTTTCCTCATCACTATATGAGCGTTCCTCAACAACAGGGTCAACAGCAGAACTATTGCTACTGACACTACTTTCTGTTGCACTTGTTGTTTCAGATGATATTTCTGCAGACGATTCAGAAACACTGGATTCACCAATAGAACTTTCGATAGATGATTCTATGGAAGAATTGCTTGATACACTTGCCTCTGCACTTGTTGAACTGTTATTAGAACAACCGACTATACTTGCCATAGATACTATCAAAGCTAATGTTAAAGCAGTTATTTTCACTTTGTTTTTCATATAATTAATCCTTTCAAATACTATGATTATTATAATACCATAAAGTGATTTTTATTTCAATACTATGCTACTAAATTTTTGAGAACTCTTGGAGTTTTAATCATAAGTATAAATGCACCAATCGAAACAAATATAAAAGAGAAAAATCCCATTTGAGTGTTTAATATATCATCTGGTTTTGTTATACTTATATCTGTAATGAAACCATTTAAATATTGTGCGTAAATATAGAAAACAACAGCTGTATATTCCTTATTATTTTTATCCTGAACAATAAGGCGATAATTATATGTGCCAATATCTTTTGAGGTAGAGAGAAGCTCAATCTGGGTACTACCGCTATAAGTCTTGAAATCACTTATATTAACCTGAAATCTTACATTCGGATACCATTCGTCATTTTGCGTGTAGCTCATTTCCATAGTTGATATTGAACCTTTAACGCTTCTTGATTTCAGGCTTATTGTGCTTGTTTTTGTCGCAGTTTTTTTTGTTTTTATCCCTTACCTCAACCCTTATCGTATAATCGCCGGCAGATAGGGAAGAGGTATTCCAAGTTGTTGAGGTTTTACCAGCTGTATAAGCTGTAATTATATGTTTTATACCTTTAGCATCATCATAGCTGTATTGATACTCATAAGGTGCTGTTCCGCTTGAAACAGAAGCCTTGAGAGTAACCGAATCACCAACATAACCACTTTTTGAAGCACTAAACGATGATATATTGACATCAGGGTAAGTAATCTTTAAAGATTTCATCGTTAAACAGTCTTGAGAACACACTAGTTCTATCACTGTCTGTGCCTGAGATTGAGATTATACCAGCAAGCATAAAGTTTGAGATTTTTATGTGGCTCAATGTCAATAGTTTGGGTAAAAAAGAGCCTACAGATAAAAAGTAAAAAAGTAGAGCATATTTTACCAAAATCCGTTAAAATATAATTGCTTATAAGCCTGAAGCGGAGAACAAAATATGCTCTACAAATATTTTGTCAGCGATATGCGGAAACCGTTTGCAAATATCGGCTCGATATGGTTTGAGAACGCTGAACAAATTGTTGATAAATACCACTGAATATGCCAGCTTTTCTGGGCTTTTGAAGGTGTCAGAAAAGAAGAACAAAAGAAATTCAGCAAATCATATTACAGATACTTTAAAAATTCAAGAAAATTACTTCTTAAGAGATTTGACGAAAAAACAAGCGACAGTTTAATTTTCTGTCGCTTGTAATTATACTTTATTCTATTTTTCGTGTTACCATAACCATTGACATTAAGCCAAAAGTTTACATTTTTATGACAATTTCAATTATCACTCATTACTTTCTGTAGAAGCATAAGCCTCTTCAGCAGTCTTATAACCAAACATAACATCAATCATAGCATCGCCAAACTGTTCAAACATAATAGCAGGAATCATCATACTATCTTCTATAACAGCCTGTGATGGAATGCAATCCTTGCAGTTTGTTGCAATCTTATAACGAACTTCGCCATCATTGAAATCCATCTCAAAGTTACCAAGCAAAAGACCATAGTTTACCATAGTAAGGAACTTAGAAAGCTCTACTCTATGCTCCTCATCACAGTTAAGACTGATAAGACCAAGTGAAAGATACTTTGTTTCATCAATGTCTACAATTATACGGCACTCTTTAAGGCGATTTCTAAGGTTAATTCCGCATCTGATAACTTCTCTTTCTTCATCAAATGTATAGTTCCATTCGTCATTTTTAAGATACTGTTCTATTGCGGCTCTTATTTCTGTGGAATATGCCATTTTACTACCTCCGAATATAATAAATATAAAATAGTATAACACTTAAACCTTGTTAAAGTCAATATAAAAAAGTAGATATTCATTGACAGTTATGTATAATTTAATAGTTATGACTCTAAATTGCGACTATCTACACGCTTATTTTCAAGGCTACGGCGATATTCTTTAGGTGTCATATTATATTTCTTTTTAAATATTCTGTTGAAGTATGAGAGATTAGTTATACCTATGCTTGTTGCAATCTCTGTAATCTGAGAATTTGTTGTCAAAAGCATATTTGTAGCAATATTCAAGCGATAATCATTGATATACTCAATACAAGTTGTTCCCATATATTTCTTAAAGAACCTCATAAAATAATGCTTGCTAAGATTTACACTTGCAGAAAGCTCCTCTATTGTAATAGAGTTCATATAATTTTCGCTGATATAATCAAGAATAGCCTTGATATTCTTAGTTGTATTATTTTTGAGAGTAGTATCATAATCAATCTTTTCAAAGCATTCTGCGAAAAATACATAGAAAAGTTCATAGAGCTTAGATTTGATAGTAAGCTCATAGAAATCCCTTTTCTTATCATAAGTATCAACTATTGAAAGATATATATCACGAATCTTGCTATAAGATGGGTGGTCACGCTTTATTATATAAGGCATAGAGAGCTGTCTTTCATAAAAAGGTGTAAAATATCTAATAGAGCAAGCGTCTGTTGAATTATTTGTAAGCATACTCATATTAAACATCATAGTAAGCATATGTGCTTCATTACCATTATATTGCTTAAAAAGAATGAAAAACACAAGGAGGAATAATAGCAATATCATTTTCCTCTGCAACATATGTTTCAAGGTCAATGTTAAATTCAACATATCCGCCTTTAACATATACTATCTCTATCTCCTCGTGCCAGTGCATCGGAAAGGAGTTAAAGTATTCAGGCATTCTTGTCCTATAAATATCAAAAGGAAGGAGAAAATCTCCGTGTTGAACTGCCTCTTTTAAAGACAGTATTTCTTCGTTAGTGTATTTTTCGTTAGTTTTGCTCATTTTTACCGTCCTTTAGTCATACAAAGCTTAGTATTAAGATTTCTACAAAATTTTTAAAATTCAACTCAGTATGATTATAAAATCAATGAATATCTTAAATTCTTATGGTTAATATAATGTTATTTATTTTAAAATAACAAATTGAATGTAAAAATCCATATATATCACAATAGTATTATAATACAGAAAAAACAATTCATCAATAGCAATAAAATGCTCTTTTATCTTTAAAAGTAACACATATCAGTAAAAAGCATCAATTTAAAAATTCGCACAAAAGTACAAATTGTAAAATTGAGTTATATTTTAATATATATGCTTAATTCATAGTTCAAGCTATAAATTAAGCAGGTGACATTTTTACTCTGCTCACCTGCTTAATTCAGTTATCTAAAGATTATAATTATCTTGATGAATACCCATTGTTACTATTTCCACGAGAACCTCTGCCAGAGCGTCTTGAGCTACCTTCATTAAAACGCTTGAGGTCGGACATTTTTTCATCGCTTGTCTGTTTAAATTTAGACATCATATCTTCAAAGCTTGTTGCCTCAGGTCGCTTAGAACTCTGCCATTCAAAGTTTCCTGGTCTGCCAGGACTTTGAGTGCTACCTTGTCTTTTAGAACCGCCATTTGGCTTAGGAGCTGGTGGCAAAGCCTTTTTCATAGAAAGACCTATCTTACCCTCAGGAGTGATAGACATAACTTTAACCTTGACAACCTGTCCTATCTTAACAAAATCGCTAATTTCTTTTACATAAGTCTGAGCGACTTCAGAAATATGCACCATACCTGTTTTTCCTTCTGGTAAGTCAACAAAAGCTCCGAATTTAGTTATTCCGCTAACTTTACCCTCAAGAACATCTCCTACTGCAAGACCCATAGTGAAAATTTTTCCTCCCCTTAATTTCCGGCTATATTTTGAAAAACACGCACTCCGCTTTTAGCATAGCCGAGTCGCAATGCTTCCTGCCTTAGATACTCCTCACATTCTTTTTCCTCATCAGTTTTGTTTTCAGCAGTTGTCTGCTTCTTCTTTTCTGGTTGAGAAGAAGCTTGAACTAAATTCTCATTTTGGCTTGATTCTTCATTACTGCTTGATTCTTCAACTGGATTTGCAACCTCGCTCACTGTGAGTTTGCTTGCCTGTTCAGCAAGCTGTGATTTTTTTTCGAGGTCAAGAGTTTTCATTTGAGCCATTTCAAGCTTATTATTAACATTTTCAAGCTCAGTACGGCTCTGCTGAATTTTAATCTGCTGGTCTACTATTGTAACCAGAATAAAAATAAAAAACGCCACAACCGCAATTCTGAGAATGTAATTTTTCTTTGGTTTTATTCTGTTTTTTACTTTTCTTTTTTTCATAGAAAGCACCTTTTAAAATACTATCATAAGTCACTATAATATAAATTATTATACAATAAGTACCAAATAACTTTCAAGTAATTTTCAAAATTTTTTACGAAATATTTAAAATTTAAGTGCTTTTTTAGAATAAAGGCACTTTTATTTTGCTTTTTTTATTGAATATTGCAAGTTTACATAATGTAAGTTCTATGATAGCTACTAATTACCAATCAAATCCCAAATTCTCATATATTTTTTTTTTCGCTTTAATTTAAGCTATTCATATGATATAATATACTTAAAATAGATTTTATGGAGGTATTTTTCATGTCCGATTTTAAAGAAATAAATATTACCGAGCTCACTGCAAGTCCTTATAATCTTTTTAATAAAGATTGGGCCTTGCTTACAGCAGGAAATTCAGAAAAATTTAATACAATGACTGTAAGCTGGGGTGGCGTTGGTATCCTTTGGAATAAAAATGTTGCAACTGTCTATGTCAGAAAATCTCGCTATACACTCGAATTTATAGATAAATTCGACCATTTTTCACTCACCTTTGGCGGTGACTCTATGCGCAAGGCTTTAACTTTCTGCGGAAAAAATTCTGGCAGAGATTATGATAAGGTTAAGGAAACAGGTATCACACCTTTATTTGATGAAAAGGTTCCATATTTTAAAGAAGGCAAGCTTATCTTAATCTGTAAAAAGCTCTATCGTCAAGAAATGAATGCTGAATCCTTTATAGATAAAGACATTATAGATAAATGTTACAGCGACAATGATTATCACATTATTTTCATTGGAGAAATTGAAAAAGCTCTTATTAAGGAGTAAAATATGCGTTCTATTATCGTAACAGGTGGCTCAAGAGGTATTGGTTCAGAAATTTGTACTACACTTTCAAAGGCAGGCTATGCAGTTGCAATAAACTATAACCATTCTGCCGAAAAAGCTCTTGTACTTTGCAAAGAAATTCAAGAGCAAGGTGGCACAGCTATCGCCATTCATGGTGATATTTCAGATACAGCTGATGTAAAAAACCTCTTTGAACAAACATATAGAAGCTTTGGTACACCTTATGCTCTTATAAATAATGCTGGAATTGCTCTACAAAATAGCCTTATCCAAGACATCAGCGATGAACAGCTTGAGGCCGTAATATCAACAAATCTTCTTGGTGCGATAAAATGCTCTCGTGAAGCAACACGATATATGGTTTCTGAGCATTGTGGAAGAATTATAAATATATCGTCTATTTGGGGAGAAGTCGGTGCCTCTTGTGAGGTAGTATATTCCGCATCTAAAGCTGGAATAATAGGTCTTACAAAGGCTCTTGCAAAAGAACTTGCACCAAGCGGAATTACCGTAAACTGCATAGCTCCTGGAGTTATAAGCACAGATATGATTTCGTGCTATACTCAGGAGGATATTGATATACTTCGTGACGAAACACCTCTTGGAAGAATAGGCACTTCTAAGGATATTTCTAATGCGGTGGAATTTCTCATATCTGATAAAGCTTCATTCATTACTGCTCAAGTTCTCGGTGTAAACGGTGGATTTGGTATATAAAATTTAATATTCTATTTAAAGATAAAAAGTGGTGGAGCTTAAGGTCCATCACTTTTATTTTTCTATCAATGTTCATTTACAATACTACTGCTATTACATATATATTAGTGAATTTTTTGTTCATCATTAGAAGTTATAAATTGGTCTATACTTGAATATTTTTTATTGCTACTTTCATAATAATTAGATATTGAACTTTCTGAATTTTCAACTATACTCGTATTACTTGTCATATTATTGCTTAAATCATTAACAACATTACTTTTTATCATCGAACTTAGTTCCAAAAAGCTTAGAACTATTATAATCATAATATCTTGATATTGATTGTTATAAGAAGAAGCATCAAGCACAATATAGACAGAGTAGATACATCTAAACCAGAAGGCTTAGAAATTGGTACATGGTTATTTGAATAATCTACAGGCGCCGAAAAAGCTCTACTGAAATAATTAATTATATATATGAGAGTAGTGCTTGTATGAATTTACATTTTAAAGTAATTGTTCAATTTTTTTAATTTTTTATCAAATACGCTTGAACTGTGATTTCTACTCTGATATAATAAGACAACACAAGAAATATAGGAGTACGGATTTAATGAAAACTTCAAGTACAGCATTAAGACTTAATGAATTTATGCAGAAAAATGGTTTAAAACAAATTGATATTATAAATCGTGCAAAACCATTTTGTAGTGAATATGGTGTAAAACTTAGTAAATCTGACCTCAGCCAATATGTTTCTGGAAAGGTAGAACCAGGACAAAATAAACTCTATATTCTTGCAAGAGCATTAAATGTATCTGAAGCGTGGCTTATGGGATACGAAGTTAAAAACGCAACCAATAAAAACGAATCTCAAAACATACAAACAAACTCAGAAGTAAAAGATGAAATACTTAGTATGCTGATTAGGAACTATGAAAAAATGACAGAATCAGCTAAATACGCACTTTTTGAATATTCAGAATTTATGATAAGTAAGTCTGAAAATCTATGTCCACAATAAAGCATAAACATTACAGAAAATAGTAAGCTTTTATATTAAAAATTTGACATTTTATTTTGAAGAATATACAAATATATCAGTTTTACTATGTGTCAATATTCTTTTGGCATAACGAAACCTCATATGACAATTTTTATTCTGCCGTAGGAGGTTTGTTTTTTTAATGTCCATTTTTTACGAACTTTTTCAATTTTCTGCCACTTGTAATTATACTTTATGCTATTTTTTCGGGTTACCACAATTATTGATATTGAGCCAAAAACTAAAAGCACTTGGACTTCTTTACGAAGTTCAAGTGCTTTTTTTGATGTGCTTAATTATATTTTATCGTTCTTTTGAGCGAAGTATATAAATAGCAATTATAGCTTTTGGGACTGATGGTTCAGAGTTGCGTTCACAAATAGTTGCGATTTACTCTCTGCCAAGTAAGTAGTCTATCGAAACCTCAAGTATATCAGCAAGTGCAACAAGTTCAATATCTGTGACAGAACGAATCTGACCTTCAAGCTTAGAAAGACCAGAGGCATTCATATCAACACCATTGACCTGCAACTGTGCAAGTAATTCCTTTTGTTTAATGCCTTTGCTTTTACGAGCAGCTTCAACTCTTGCACCGATAAGGTTACGATTGCCCAGTGCCTGCTTACGCAATCTCATCAAATATCCTCCTAACCATTTATTATACTATGTATTATACTTTAACTTATGCTAAATAACAATAGCTAATTTGTAAGAAATGACAAAGAGGTTTTAGTTTATATTGCACAGCAAATAAATATTAAAATTTACAAGTAGAAATATGATAGAGGTAAAATTAAGACAAAATTTGCAAATAGAAAAAAACAAGTGCTTATATTTAAAGCGAAAATTCGCAATGATATACGCAATAATGCGGCGACCGAGCCTATAAGCCGGGTTCTGTCGTGAACAGCCATCTATCTTGGCAGGGCGTTACCGCCACTGCTCGATGCCACCTAAGCGAAGCCATCGGGCCGATGTTGAATGCTTCTGTGCGGTGTTGCTCCGAATAGGGTTTACAGGGCCGCGCAGTCTCCCGTGTGCCGGTGAGCTCTTACCTCGCCTTTCCACCCTTACCTGAAAGACTCAGGCGGTATATCTCTGTTGCACTTTCCCTGGGGTCGCCCCCGGCGGCCGTTAGCCGTTATTCTTGCCCTATGGAGCCCGGACTTTCCTCGGGTGAAGCCTTTCGGCTTTCATCCGCAGCTGTTCAGCTCGCTCGCAAAAGATATTTTACTATATTTTTAACCGAATGTCAAATGCTTATGCTAATCAAAGCTTTGCAACACCTGATTTTCTTGCGGCCTCCATAACAGCCTCAGCAACAGCCTTGCCTACTCTTCTATCAAATGCCTTTGGAAGAATATATTCATCGTTAAGCTCATCATCAGAAACGAGAGAAGCAATCGCATAGGAAGCGGCAGCTTTCATTTCTTCGTTGATTTCGCTTGCACGACAATCCAAAGCACCTCTGAAAATTCCTGGGAAAGCAAGAACATTATTGATTTGATTTGGAAAATCTGAACGGCCTGTTCCTACTATTCTTGCACCTGCTTTCTTAGCAACATCAGGCATAATTTCAGGTGTAGGGTTAGCCATAGCAAAGATGATTGGCTCATCTGCCATAGATTTTACCATTTCTTCATTTACGATATTTGGTGCAGAAACACCGATGAAGAGGTCAGCACCCTTCATAGCGTCTGCAAGAGTACCAGTCTTTTTAGAACGGTTTGTGATTGTAGACATATACTGCTGTTCTGGGTTGAGACCGTCCATACCCTCGTAAATAATGCCAGCTCTGTCTACCATTGTAAGATTTTTAAGACCGAGGTTGAGGAGGTGCTTTGCAATAGCTATACCTGCTGAACCGGAGCCATTGATAACGGCATTGATTTCGCCAAGGTCCTTCTTGACAACCTTCAATGCGTTGAGGACAGCAGCTGCAACTATGATTGCAGTTCCGTGCTGGTCATCGTGGAAAACAGGAATATCGCAGATTTCTTTGAGCTTTCTTTCAATCTCAAAGCATCTTGGAGCGGCAATATCCTCAAGGTTGATTCCGCCGAAACTTCCAGAAATAAGATATACTGTTCTTACGATTTCATCGACATCTTTTGAACGAACACAAATAGGGAAGGCGTCAACTCCTGCAAATTCCTTAAATAAAGCACATTTGCCCTCCATAACAGGCATACCAGCCTCAGGTCCTATATCGCCAAGTCCGAGAACGGCTGTACCATCGGTTATAACAGCAACTAAATTGCTTCTGCGTGTAAGTTGGAAAGACTTTTCATAGTCCTTTTGTTTATCTCAAGGCAAGGCTCTGCAACGCCAGGAGTATAAGCGAGGGACAAATCTTTTGTATCATTGACGGCAACACGAGAAACAACCTCGATTTTTCCTTGCCATTCGTAGTGTTTTTTGCAATGATTCTTCTCTGATATTCATCATAGACTTCCTTTCAAATTAAATATCTTAATAAATTTTAGTACATCAAAGAGTTTTTTGTAAAGTGCTTAATTGCAAAATCCGACATTTTTCCAATTAGCTAACAAAACTTCCCTAAGACAATTAAAGTTTAGGTCAAGCCTTTTTAAAGGCTCGTAGGTCAAGGGCAACGCCCTTGTCGCTCTCCGCAGAGAGCGAAACACTTTTGGGCGAAGCCCAACATTTGTTTTTTCTTAGGCGAACGCAGTTCGCCTTTATCGACTAATATTGCTAACAAGATAAAATTAAGCGGTGGACAAAGTCCACCGCTTTAGAAGCAAGAATGTTAAGGGCGTTGCCCTTAAAACCCACCAAAGGCTCTGCCTTTGGAAACCGCAAGCTTTTGAAAAAGCTTGTGCAAAACTTTTAAGTGTCTTGAGAAATTTGCTAACTAACTTTAGGGGCGAACTTTGTTCGCTCGCTCGGTAACTAATTGGAATTTTCTTTATCTTCATTTTTTTGCGTATCGCTTTGCTTATCTGAATTATCTTTATATGCTGATTGGATTTTGCTTACAAAGCCTGGGAAGAATGTTGAACTATTCAGTCTGCCTCGATAATCGCTCATTTCATAATGATTGAGATAGCTCATTGCATAGCCAAGAATAAGCCAGAAGATAAGTACCTTAAAAGATACATCAAGCAGAAGTGTAATTTCAAACATTGAGTAAACACAATATGCCGCCAAAAATGCAAGCAGACAAGGCAACATCTCACGCTCAGTATCATTTTTGTTGCGTTTTTTGAAAATGCAGATGAGCATACTTTTTGCAATCTTTACTGCAAAGATTATAAAGAAAGTAAAGCCTACAACTCCAAAGCTTACAAGTATAGTTACGAAACCATTGTGGAAATCGGAATATTTTAATCCACCGAGATACTTTTCGCCATATAGAACAATATTTCTTGGAGCAACTCCAAAGATAGGGTAGAGTAAAAAAAAGTTTTATTGCTTGTTTAAGGAGTGGAATTTCTTCCGCTGTCGATATTTTTATTTTCATGGGTAAAGGTTGTTGTCTTTTTTATCTCTGAAAATGTTTTCTGTATGGGTATTGTCACTTGGAAAGATATTTATTGTTATCAGCTTTTGAGGTTTCACTTGATTTTGAAGCACTTTCCGACTGGGAAGATTTGCTTTCTGGAATTTTGGAATTTTCGGATTTTGGAATTGTGCTTGTTACTTCTACACTTTGGCTTTCTGAAAATTTTCTTTCAGATTCAAGTAATGTGGCAAAGCCTTCTTGAGCAAAAGACCTTATGGTTAAAAATGAAAAGGCAAATATCACACAGGCAAGAATTAATGAAATTATTCTGAACATAAAATTAAATGTTCTTACGGTATCACTGTTTCTGAAAATTTTATAGAATGCTATAAAACAAACATAGATTATTATGAATACAAGTGAACCGTTTGAGTCAGAGAGAAAGAGTGAAACTAAGTTTATAAAAAGACATATTCCATAGTAAAGACTTACTCTAAAGGTAAATTTAGAAACAGCCTTGTGCCTTAAATAAAGTATATGGCAGAAGATAACACCGATAACAGCATAAAACGCCAAAAGATTGGCATTTGTGAATATGCCGACAAAGCGATTATCCTTTATGCTTATGTAATAATCCATAAACATAAAGCCTTTTTTAGAGAATAGGAGTATTACGATACTTATGGTCATAAGTATGGTTGTTGATGAAAGAAAAAACTTAAAGAAGAAGGTCATTTCTCTTTTTGCAGCCTCGTGAGTTTTTTCAGCATATAATCCATAAAACAGAAAGAAGCAGAGAATAACATAATAAATCATAAAAAGATTTTCATGTATGTTATATGCAAAGTTTACTGCAACAGAAATAAGTCCTGAGGCAATGAATAGAGTTATTATTGGTAAGTGCTTGATTTTTCTTAATTTCATTTCTTTTATAAGCTTTATGTATAAAACGATTCCTGCCCATACATATATTGGAGTGGCTAAAAAATAGCAGGCAGCATCTATCACACAAACAGAACCGAAAAACAGCAGACAAAGTAATGAAAATCTTATAGCAGAGGTATTCATGAGCAAGGCTGTTATTTCCTTTTTTGTGATATTCATTATAGGTATACACCACCAGTCGTATTACTTGAGTACGGCGATAACCGTCATAAACATAACTTTTAAATCGAAAAAAATATTGAATTTTTCTGTGTATTCAAGATTTATTTTCATCTTTAAGGGGAGAACATCTTCTACATAAACCTTGTCTGCATCATCAGCATCTTTCAAAAGCTTTTCTTCATCTTTAAATTTTATGCTCGTAAGAGAAGTTACTCCAGCAGGGAGTAGGAGGGTCGCCATCATTTCAGGCGTATAACACTTGACATATTTCATAACTTCAGGCCTTGTGCCAACAAAGCTCATACTTCCTGATAGAATGTTAAAGAGCTGCGGTAATTCATCAAGCCTTGTTTTTCGCAAGAAATGCCCTGCACGAGTAACACGAGAATCGTGGTCAACGGTAACCTGTGAACCAATAGCTTCAGCATTTTGAACCATTGTTCTAAATTTTATGATATGAAAAATCTTTCCATAACGGGTGACTCTTTCTTGCCGAAAAAAAACGCTGCCCTTTGAATCGCATTTAACCCAAATCGCAACAATCAAAAAAATAGGTGAAAGCACAATCAACATAATTAAAGCAAGAATAAAATCAAGTATACGCTTAAAAAGCAGACTTGCCGTCTTTTTGGAAAGTATATCATAATATTTTCTTACATCATCATTTTTCATATTTTTGGGAAGCCTGTCCCAGCTTCGGAGGAGCATATCTGTACACACCTTTTTATAAATTTATTTATATATTATACAATAAATTACTGCTCTTTGCAACAAATTCACAGTTATATTATATATGCATAAATTTGAAAAAAAGGGGATTTTTAGTAAAAAAGTGATAAGCTAAATTCACTACTTAAAGGGTAAGTGAAATTAAGAATATTGCTATTAAAACCTATGATACTTAGTTAAATTATGTATGATTATAAAAAATGCCCCGAATATTGTTGGTGCTTATGCCAAACAATATCCGGGGATTGTAGTTTTATAGAAAGGGATAGGAGTAATTTAGTTTATTAGGTTTGCTGTTCTATTAATATACACCCTGTGCAATCATAGTATCTGCAACCTTCTCGAAGCCTGCAATGTTAGCACCCATTACATAATCGCCCTTATGACCATACTTTTCAGCAGCAGCAGCGATATTTGTAAAGATATTAACCATAATGCCCTCGAGCTTAGCGTCAACTTCTTCAAATGTCCAAGAAAGTCTTTGACTATTTTGTGACATTTCAAGTGCAGAAGTAGCAACACCACCTGCATTAGCAGCCTTACCTGGAGCAAAGAGAACACCATTCTCTTGGAACATCTTTGTAGCTTCAAGTGTTGTAGGCATATTAGCACCTTCAGCAACAGCCTTTACGCCGTTTTTGATAAGGTTCTGTGCACCCTCAACATCAAGCTCGTTCTGTGTTGCACATGGAAGAGCAACATCGCAAGGAATTGTCCAAAGGAATTTGCCCTCGTGATATTCTGCATTTGGACGATACTTTGTATACTCAGAAAGTCTTGCACGCTTAACTTCCTTGATTTCCTTAACAGCAGCAACATCAATGCCGTCCTTGTCGTATACCCAGCCTGTTGAATCAGCAAGAGTAACAACATTAGCACCCATCTGCTGTGCCTTCTGTGTAGCATAGATAGCAACATTACCAGCACCAGAGATACAAACTGTCTTACCAGCAATATCCATGTTGTTTTGCTTGAGCATTTCTTTTGTGAGATAGAGAAGACCGTAGCCTGTTGCCTCTGTTCTTGCAAGAGAACCACCATAGTTAAGTCCCTTACCTGTGAGAACACCTTCATAAACATTGCGGATTCTCTTATACTGACCAAAGAGGTAGCCGATTTCACGAGCACCAACACCAATGTCACCAGCAGGAACATCAGTATCAGCACCAATGTGTCTATAAAGCTCAGTCATAAAGCTTTGGCAGAAAGCCATGATTTCACGGTCGCTCTTACCCTTAGGGTCGAAGTCAGAACCACCCTTGCCGCCGCCGATTGGAAGACCTGTGAGGGAGTTCTTGAAAATCTGCTCGAAACCGAGGAACTTAATGATACCAAGGTTTACTGATGGGTGAAGTCTTAGACCACCCTTATAAGGACCAATAGCACTGTTGAACTGGATACGGAAGCCACGGTTTACCTGTGTCTTACCGTTATCGTCAACCCAAGCAACTCTAAACATGAGTTGTCTTTCAGGCTCTGTAATTCTTTCGATAATAGCGTTTTCCTGATACTTAGGATTCTGCTCGAAAACTGGTTCGAGAGAGTTAAGAACCTCAGTTACTGCCTGAATAAATTCAGGTTGAGCAGGGTTCTTGGCCTTAATTTTTTCAAGTTGTTCACTTACATATGACATTGAAGCCACTTCCTTATATTGAAGATTGATTTGCAAGTATTTTCAGAAGAAAAATCACTTAGATATTTGAAATAAAACAAATTTGTATGGATATCTTCCTTAATACCTTGCATATTTTATCATATAATTTTCCATAAATCAAACAAAAATTGTAAAAATATAATAAACTAATAAAATTTTGTCAACTTATACACAAATAGTACTGCATTTTTGGCAAAAATTATAGTAAATCATTCAAAAAGACACCGTAAAAGCATAGACTTTTGATAATATATGAGCAAATATGAAATTTTTTGAAAAAATTATGCAAAATCATAGAAAAAATAAATCGTCTTTCTGGCTCTTGCTTAAATCGTCGAAATGAAGTATAATATATGCGTATGATTTTTTTATTTTGTCAATTTAAGTTTGGAGGACTTTGAATATGGAAAAGAAAGAGCTTATTTACGAAGGCAAGGCAAAAAAGGTTTACGCAATGGACGACCCTGATTACTGTATGGTAGAATATAAGGACGACGCTACTGCTTTTAATGGTCTTAAAAAAGGCACAATCAGAGGTAAGGGCGTAGTTAATAATAAGATGTCTAACTTTATGTTCAAGCTTCTTGCAGAAAAAGGCATCGAAACACATTTCGTAAAGGAAATCAGCGATAGAGAAACTATCGTTAAGAAGGTTTCTATCGTTCCTCTCGAGGTTATTATCCGTAACAAGGCAGCAGGCAGCCTCGCAAAGAAGCTCGGCCTTGAGGAAGGTATGGAGCTTAAATGCCCAATCCTTGAGTTTTCATATAAGAATGACGAGCTTGGCGACCCTATGATTAACAATTCACAGGCTATCGCTTGCGGTATCGCAACTCAGGAAGAAATTGATGTTATCAGCGATATGGCTTATAAAGTAAACGACTATATGAAGGAATTCTTTGCAGGCGTAGGCATTGAGCTTATCGACTTTAAGCTTGAGTTTGGCAAGTTCCACGATAAGATTATACTTGCTGACGAGATTTCTCCTGATACTTGCCGTTTCTGGGATATTAAGACACACGAGAAGCTCGATAAGGACCGTTTCCGCAGAGATATGGGCGGCGTAGAAGAAGCTTATGCTGAGATGATGAAAAGAATTGGCCTTGCATAATCTTTTTATAAACAATTTTATAATGCTAACAGGACGGTGAAACCTTTTGGACAGCAGCAAATTTTCAGACTGTTTCTCCGAGGAGCTGCATGAAGAATGTGGTGTTTTCGGAGTATACAGTGATGGTGCTATAAACCCAGCTTATGCTTCATATAATGGACTTCTTGCTTTACAGCACAGAGGTCAGGAGAGTTGCGGAATTGCCGTTAACGACAGAGGCGTAATCAGCTATCATAAGGATATGGGACTTGTAAGCGAAGTATTTTCTAAGGAAACCTTAGCTTCACTTGAAGGTCAGATGTCCGTTGCTCATGTCAGATATTCAACCGCAGGCGGAAGCGTTCCTGAAAACGCTCAACCGCTTGTAATGAGATATGTTAAGGGTGTTCTTGCTATCGCTCATAACGGCAACCTTACTAATGCTGTTGAGATTCGTAAAGAGCTTGAGCATCGAGGGGCAATTTTTCAGACAACAATCGACTCTGAAGTAATCGCTTATTTGATTGCAAGAGAGCGTGTTCATTCACATTCTGTTGAGGCTGCCGTAAGTGCGGCTATGAAACAGCTTGATGGCTCATATTCACTATTGGTTATGAGTCCAAGAAAGCTAATTGCGGCTCGTGACCCTCATGGCTTCAGACCGCTATGTATGGGTAAGCTTGAAGGCTCTTATGTTTTCGCTTCTGAATCTTGTGCATTAGATGCTGCGGGTGCAGAATTTGTAAGAGATATTGAGCCTGGCGAAATTGTTGTTGTTGATGATAGAGGCATTACCTCAATCAAAGATAACTGCCCTAAGGAAAGCAAGAAATCTCTTTGCGTTTTTGAGTATATTTATTTCGCAAGAACAGACTCTATAATTGATGGAATTGGCGTTTACGAATCTCGTAAAGAGGCTGGAAGAATCCTTGCAAGAGAGTTCCCAGTTGACGCTGATTTGGTTATTGGTGTTCCTGAATCGGGAATAGATGCTGCTATTGGTTATAGTGAAGAATCGGGAATCCCTTATGAAAAGGGAATCGTTAAGAATAACTATATCGGCAGAACATTTATTAAGCCGACACAGCAGGAGCGTGCAAAGAGCGTTCGTCTTAAACTTAATCCACTTCTTACAAGTGTTAAGGGTAAGAGAGTTGTTATGATAGATGATTCTATCGTTCGTGGCACAACCTGCGATAGAATAGTAACTATGCTTAGAAAAGCAGGTGCTAAGGAGGTTCACCTCCGCATAAGTTCACCGCCATTTACTTGGCCTTGCTATTACGGAACAGATATTCCGTCTAAGGGCGAGCTTATTGCCTGCAAACATACTGTTGATGAGATTTGCAAAATCAGTGGAGCGGATTCTCTTGGATATTTGCCAGCGGATAAGCTTTCACAGATGCTTTTGAATAAAGCAAATGGTATTTGTACTGCTTGCTTTACTGGAAAATACCCAACAGAAATACCTCAAAAATTACTTGAAGGTAAGGAAAGAGGCGGAGTTGACTTTGACAAGAAGCTTGTCAAGGATAAGCA
>VOFK01000346.1_pt1 | contig 46001 bp, 71 predicted proteins | sample 5384121 | NCBI WGS metagenome assembly VOFK01 (sample SAMN12384730, study PRJNA508395) | human gut metagenome | isolation source: healthy gut J | host: Homo sapiens | reverse complement strand
GCTCAGCACATTGCCCTTATAATAGCAATCAAGTCCCTATCCTCATACGGATGCACGGTAGCCGTTCCATGCACGGAGATTTTCTCGCACAGCCGGATGTCCTCCACGCTTGCGCCGACAAGCAGCTCGTACTCGCCGCCCTCGATTTCCCAGCGGTTAGCCTTGACATTCCAGAAGCGGAACGCCTTATCGTCCAGCGTAATGGTGATGCGCTGTTTCTCGCCGGGGGCAAGCGTTACGCGGGCAAAGCCTTTCAGTTCCTTTGCAGGGGCGGAAAAGCTCACTGTTCTTTTTGACAACATACAGCTGCACGATTTCCGTACCTGCCACACTGCCGGTGTTCGTTACGGTAAGGCTGACCCCCCTGTTCATCGGCAGCCATATCGCTGTACGCAAACGTCGTGTAGCTCATGCCATAGCCAAACGGGAAGCGCACGGTTTTTCTGCCGTGGTAAAGTAGCGGTAGCCGATGTACAGCCCCTCGCGGTACTCCACGGTCTTGCGGCGGGTGGCAAAGTCGGCGGCGCTGGGGATGTCGGCGTAGGCCAACGGCCATGTTTCTGCCAGCTTGCCGCAGGGGTTGACCTTGCCGGTCAGTGCATCCGCAACGGCGCCCGCCCCCGCCTGACCGCCTAAGGCGGCGTACAACAGGGCTTGGCAGTTGTCCAGCCACGGCGTTTCGACTACACTGCCGCTGTACAATACCACGACAATTTTCGGGTTGACGGCCGCCACAGCCTGCAGCAGATCCACCTGATTTTGCGCAAGGCGCAGATTGCTGCGGTCAAGACCCTCACTCTCGGCGATTTCATCCAGACCCATGCACAAAATAACTGTATCCGCCTGTGTCGCCAGTTCGCAGGCAGATTTCTGCAAAGCAGCATCCGGCTTACCGTGGCGGTCAAAGCCCTGCTGATACCCGATGACATTCAACTCGGAGTCGATCAGCTTATCCAGCAGCACATCCACCTGTGTCGAGTTCACCATGCTGGAGCCTGCGCCCTGATAGCGTGGATTTTTGGCAAAGTCGCCGATGACAGCCACCTTGGTACCCGCCGCCAACGGCAGCAAAGCGCACTCGTTTTTCAGCAGCACAAGGCTTTCCTCGGCGGCGCGGCGGGCAAGCGCATGATGGGCTGCCGCATCAAACTCACGCGGGGCAGCATCCAGCGCAGCCTTGGTATCAAACACCAACGGCAGCAACTCGGACAAGCGGGCGTCGATGTCGGATTCAGAGATTTTTCCCGCTTTCCACCGCCGCCAGCAGTTCGCGCACACTGTCCCCACCGGGCGCGGGCATTTCCAGCGTGGAGCCGTTTTTTCACACCCAGCGCGTGGTCGTTGCTTCCGCCCCAGTCGGTGATGACCGCGCCATCGAAGCCCCACTCACCGCGCAAAATCTCCATGAGCAGGTGCTTATTCTCGTTGGCATACGTACCGTTCACAAGATTGTACGACGACATAATGCTGCGGGGATGCCCCTCTTTGACGGCAATTTCAAACCCGGTCAGGTAGATTTCCCGCAGGGTGCGCTCGTCCACGATGGAGTCCGAAGCCATACGCCGCGTTTCCTGGCTGTTGACGGCAAAGTGCTTCGGGCAGGCGGCTACGCCCTTGGACTGGATGCCGCGAATATATCCCGCCGCCAGCTTGCCGGAGAGGTACGGGTCTTCGGAGTAATACTCGAAGCTGCGGCCGCACAGCGGGTTACGCTTCATGTTAAGCCCCGGTCCCAACACCACAGACACTTCCTGCGCAGCGGCTTCCTCGCCCAAGGCTGCGCCGATTTCCTCGCCCAGCGCGGGCATCCCAGCTGTTTGCAACAGCCGACGCCGTGGGGGAAGCAGGTGGCGGGCACGCTGGGGTTCAGCCCCAAGTGGTCGCTCTCCCCCGCCTGCTTGCGCAAGCCGTGGGGGCCGTCCGACAGCCAGATCTGCGGGATGCCGTGTTCGGGCATACCCCGCGTTTTGAAGGTTTCCGCGCCGGAAAGCAGCGCGCATTTTTCCTCCAAGGTCAATTTTTTTCAGCAAAAGTTCTGTATTTTGCATATGGTTTTCCCTTCTCATAAAAAAAGCCGGCATCCAACGCCTGCAAGCAGACATCAGACGCGGCTTTCATTCAGCAAGTACCGTTAGGTTTCATCAGGGGCAATGGACGCTTACTCTGCCGCCAGCGTGACCACAGCCTCGTTGATGGAGTAGGTGGTGCTGTTGCCCCAGCCGGAGACGATTTCGTCGTGGGCGGGGATGGTCAGCTGCTTGCTGCCGTCCTCACCCTCGGTGATGGGCACCGTCAGGGCATCGCTGCCGTTCAGGGTCATGGTAAGGGCATCGTCCTGCGCATCCACCAGCGTGCCGGTGATAGAGGCAGAGCCGTCGGCGGCAGTCAGCGTGCAGACCTTGTGGGAGTAATCCACCAGCAGCACGGCATCCGTTGCGGTGGGCGTTTCGCCCTGCACCAGCTCATAGCTGCCCGTGTACTGCTCGGTGACCAGATCCTCGACCTGCACTTCAAACGTAGCGGTCGCACCCAGGAAGGAGGCCGTCACGGTCTTGGTGCCTACGGTGTCGCTGTCGTAACCGGTGAAGGTCAAGCGCCCGCCCCAGATGGACTCCTCCGCACCGTTGGCGCGGGTAGCCGTCACAACCAGCTCGCCCGGGTTGAAGGTGTCGCCCGTGTAGAAGGTGCGCAGGTTGGAGGCATCGATCGTCAGGCTCTTGGCAGGGGCATAGGGCTGACCGTAGATGTTGATGTTGCGGGTAATACTACCGCCCCAAACGCCATAGCTCAAGCTGGCTTCCATGCTGTATGCGCCGTGGTCGGTGTCAAAGATGTACACATCCGCGTCGGCGCCGCCCTCCACGTTGGTGGGGCGCACAGTGCCGTCGGCGTCCTGATTGCCCAGCAGATGAATGACGAAGTTCTTCTCGCCGTTTTCATCGTAGTTGTACCAGTAGCCGTAAACATGGGAGATAGAGTCGCTGCCCACGGAGGTGCTGGGACCGCTGAAGGAACCGTACATGGAGCCGTCGGTGCAGCAGTACATATCCAGACAGCCCGGATCCACGATGGTGCCGAAGCCTTCGGTGTACTGACCCTCGAAGAAGTAGGCGACTTCCCCGTTCGGCTCCTTGGCTTCCCAGGTTTCCTGCGGGATGGCAATCAGGTCATCCAGCGTCTTGGAAACATACTCGTTATCGTTGTAGTTCATAACGGGACCATCGGCAGAAGTCTGCGCCGCATCGGGGGCAACCTCCGCATTGTCGGCCGAGGGGCAGGCTGCTGCTCTGCAGGGAGAAACCGCCCACGCAGACCGCAGCGACCACGACCACCGCACCGGCGGCAGCAAGCTGTTTTCCGGTGGCTTTTGCCTCGCCGGTTTTCGTCTGCTTGCAGAAGCAGGCAATCACGCTGAGCAGGCAGGCAATGAAAGTGCCGACCATATAAAACACGCACAGACCGGCGTTGCCGCCCGCAAAGGTGACATGGTTGATGACATCGGCAAAGACGAAATACAACTGCACAACGACAAGATACAGGGCAATGTTATAAATGACCGCCTGAATCAGCGCGCTGAACGGAACGGAAACAAAGAAGAAAACGAGCGAAGCGGCAGCACCGACCAGCAGCACCACGCCGGGCATCGTGCCGGAGTGGCCCAGAGGGGCGGCCGTGGCCTGTGGACAGGAATACAATGCCGGTGATCAGCGCGACCAGCGCTGCGGCAAGGCAGAACCAGCTGCCCAGCCCTTATTTTTCAAGCCTTTATTCATCGGGTTCCACCTCCATCAATTCTTTTTTGGCGGCACGATTTTTACCGCTTTTCCTCGGAGAAAACGTCCGTGTAGGTATGCAGCACATACATCACGACAGCGGCAACTGCCACTGCGCAGAACACAACATCGAGGGCGCGCAGGGTCGTCTGCCACCACGGGGCTGCATCGGAAACGACAACGTCCTCCGCGCCGGAGCCGCCCATAGAGGACTGCAGCATGATGTAGTACAGATAATGGTTGGAGTCAATGACCTTCTGCAGCAGGTCGCCGTCATCGGTGCTGGTGATCAGCTTCTCGAGCTTTCATTCGGGCGGGCGGTATCCAGGCAGAAGATGTTGTTGCCTGCCATCAGCATTTCGGGGGCGGAGGAATACTCGGACGCGGTCAGCGCATCGTCGATGATGTAGCCGCCGTAGTTCCACTCGTCGCGCAGGATGTGCTGGATGCCCTGGCTGGCAGCGGCGTACATAACGCCGATACGGTTGTAAGCGGTCATAACGCCGAGAGAATCGCCCTCAGCCAGAGAACCCCTCAAAGGCGCGCATATAGATCTCGCGGATGGCCTGCTCGTTCGCAAAGGTGGAGATGCCCTGACGGCCGGCTTCCTGCTCGTTCAGGAAGAAGTGCTTGACCGTGCCGATCAGACCCTTGTTGCGCATACCGTGGGAAACGGCCTTGGCAGCATAGTAGCTGAGAACGCCGTCCTCGGAGAAATACCAGAGGTACGACCGGAGTAGGGAGAACGCAGGGTGTCCGCGCCGGGCGCGTAGGCGATGGGGATGGACGCATACAGCGCATCCTCGCCGTACATCTTCGCCAAAGCGGGTCTGCACATCGTGGTTCCAAGTTGCGCCGACGATGGGCAGCGTAGCCCATGCCGGTGCAGTTGCGGCGGTCGCCGTACTTAAACTGACCGTTCATGCCCTCGGGACCATCGACGATGGTGCAGCCGGGCTTGTTGACAGCCTTGACAGCCTTGATGCCCTTGGAGTCGCCCATGTTGATGAGCAGCTCGCTCAGCGTCAGCTGAGAAAGGAAGTCGTTCCACTTCGGGTCGTCGAAGGCAACGCCGATCATATCGCTGAAGTTGATCTTCTCATCCAGCTGTACGCCGAGGTTGAAGTCGGAAACGCTCTTGGCATCGGCTGCCTTGACGTAGGTCTGCATATTCAGACCGTTGTACAGCTTATCGTTGACCGTCAGGGTCTCCAGCGTGGTGGGGTAGGTCGTATCCCACGCGCTGCGGGACAGGTAGGTGATTTTTTCGTCGTCGTTCGCCCAGTAGTTCACATCAGCGTCGTCGAAGGTGTTCGTGACTTCACATCGCTGTTGTAGCGGGAGTTGCGGTACTTTTGGGTATCGACCTCGGTGTTGGGGGCGGTCCAGGTGGCCACGGCGGCGGTGTTGCCGGTGACGACATTGCCGTCCTGATCGATCAGCTTGCCCGCAACGGCGTCACCGCACTTGGCGGCCAGCACATTGTTCAGTGCCTCGTGTGCGCCGTTGCCGACGGCGAAGTAGTAATCGCCCGCATCGAGGATGTAGCCCTTCGCGCCGTTGGCGTCATAGGACGCGAGGAAGTAGCCGGGCACATCGACCGTGACAGTCTCGGATGCACCTGCGGCCACGTCGATTTTTGTCATAGCCCAGCAGCTGGATCGAGGACTTTTCGACATTGTTCTGCTTGTCGTAGTCGGTGTAGGGGGACTGTGCGTACAGCTCCACCGTAGCCTTGCCGTCCCTGTCGCCGGTGTTGCTCACCGTGACGGTCGCCGTGAAGGTGTCGGTGTCGCTGTTGTAGTCCAGTTTGTCAAGGCTGTACTCATAGGTCGTGTAGGACAGACCGTAGCCGAAGGGAAGCAGACCTCCTCGGCGTAGTTCCAGCCGTCGGTCGAGGCTTTGGTGCCAACCGTGGAATCGGCGTTGCCCTGACCGAGGATGGTGTCCTCGTAGCGGGTCTCGTAGTAGCGGTAGCCGACGTAGATGCCCTCGTTATAGCTGACAAAGCTGTCGCCTGCCGCGCGGGGCGTTTTGCTGCCGTAGTTGTAGGCGTGCAGACCGAGTTCTCGGCACTGGGCGCGGACAGGGAGTTGGCGGCAAAGGTGGCGGTGGTGTGACCGGAGGGGTTGACCTCACCGGTCACAACGCGGATGGCGCCGGGCATACCGTAGAAGCCGGGGTTGCCGACCCACAGCACGGCGTCAACATTGTACTCGTCCAGCCAGTCCATCTCCATCGCAAAGACGGAGTTCAGCAGGACGACGGTTTTCTTGAATTTGCCGGAATCCTTGATTTTGCTGGAAGATTGCTTTCTCGTTGTCATCCAGCTCCAGCATACGCTTGCCCTCGTCGTTGACCATCGCAAGGTCGTTGCCCTCGGTGGCAAAGCGGGACAGCGTAACAAACGCGACATCGCCGTAGGACGCAAACGAGTCGGTGACGCTGCCGGTGAACAGCGCCGGGTCATATTCTCCCACGCTGGAAACGCTTCTTGCTTTCGGCGCTTCGGCGGAAGCGTAGGCGTCCAGCACGGTTTGGTTCACGTTGAAGCCGGCATCCTGCAGGGCGTCAACGGGGGTTTTCTGGTAATCCGGGTTTGTGGAGGAACCGCCTGCCGTGCTGCGGAACACCGGGTCGATGCTGCCGCGGCCAAAGACCGTGACGTTGCGTTCAGACTCGGAAAGCGGCAGGGCGTTGTTGCGGTTGTAGAGCAGCACGCTGCCCTCTTCCTCCTCCTGCTCACAGAACTGATAAGCGGCTTCGATGTACTTTTCGTAGCTTGCATCAGACAGGGTGCCGTCAGCGGAGAACTCCGTGCCGCCGTAAGATGCGCCAGCGCCTTCGATGCCGAGTGCGTGGTTGACTTCGCCTTCCTGCTGGAACGCAATAGTCGTTCCGGTCAGGACAAGGTTGGCCACCAGCACAGCCGCGCCGGACAAGCCCAGCCAACGGCGGGACTTGCTTGAGGTTTCCTTTTGTGCCATAGGTTTTTCTCCTTCCTAAACTGTCACAGATGAATGATCCGATGCGCTTGCTGCCAAGGGCTGTGCACTTCCCCTTTTGCAGAAGCTTTTCGTATCTTTTTCACAAAGCTATCATAAAGGGAAGCGTTGACCGGGTCAATGCAGTTGGCGTAAATGTCAAAAAACACGGCACAAATGACAACGAAGAAAAGCGACCGCCTTTCGGCAGTCGCTTTTGGGTTATGCAGTTTGTTTTTTTGGCTTTTCCCGCAGGGGAAGGTGACAACTAAGTAAAAAATCGAGTCCTCCACAAAGCAGTCTGCCGTGCCGCCGTACAGCTCGGCAATGCTTTTTGATGCTTTTTATGCCGTAGCCATGCTCCCCGGTATCCTGCTTGGTTGTGACGATAGCGCCGTCCCGCAGCGTCGGCGGTGCGGGGTGTAATTCTGCACGCGGATGACCGCCATGTCACGGCAGCGGCTGATGTCTCAGTGTGATGACCCGCTTAGACGCATCGCTTACCTGCGTCAGACACTCAATGGCATTGTCCAGCGCATTGCCCAGCAGAGAGTAAATGTGGTAGTGCTTCATATCCTCCAGACAGCTGCCGTCTGCCGAGCAGACCAGCTGAATACCTGCCTGCCCGCAGAGTGCCGACTTTTGGGTCAGTGTGATGTCCAGCGCCTTATTCCCGGTGAGATAGCGCAGGTTCAGGTTGTTCATTTCTTCTTCCAGACGGGCGCGTTCCTCATCTGTGGCGCGGGAATACTGCTGTTTCAGGTCATGGTAGCGGATGTTGATTTTTTCCATGTCCTTTTTTGCCTGTTCATACTGCTGCTTGTCACATTCCAGCAGCTGCGCCAGCATTTCATTCTCGTGTTCCAGACTCTTGATGCTGCAATTTGAAAATTCCAGCGCCAGAATCGTGATGGCAAACAGGATGCAGAACGCATTCAGCGCCAGATAGGCGGTCAGGTAGGACTCTGCGCTGCTGTCCAGAACATTCTCCAGCACAACGCTCAGGTAGACCGCGGCAATCAGGAAAAAGCCGGAGTACAGCACGGTCTTGACATTGTCAAACAGCAGTCGCCCGCGCCGGATGCGCAGGGTTAGCAGCAGGTAGATGACCAGACAGACCACAAGGTTGCTGAAAAGCAGAATGGCAAAGGTAACGCGCCTGTCCGTGCGCCCATGCTGAATCAGCCAAATAAAAGGCATATAGGCCAGCTTACTGGCAATGTGCTGCACCGCGTAGGCACAGGTTGTATAAAACAGGGCGTGCAGCGGGCTGCAGTCAAAGACTGAACCATATCAGACCAAACAGCAGCGTCGTATATAGCAGCAATCTTGCCCAAAACGGCAGGAATGTCAGGGTGTCCGTCAGCACAAGAAAGACCCATACACCCGCCGCCAGCCGCGGAACGAAACAGCTGCGGCGCTGCCCCCACGGGACAAACAGGCAGGCGCACAGAATCATACCCAGCTGGATTTGCTGGCTCAGTATCCAATTTATGACCGGCACGGGTCTTCCCACTCCTTTTTTGCCATATATCGGGAGAATGCTTCGGTGAAGGCGTCCTTGTAGGTGCGCCCGATGGGCAGTGCCGCCCCGCCGACATAGACATTCATACGGCTTACCGCCGTGATGCGGCGCAGGTTCACAAGGTAACTGGCGCTGCATCGCACAAAGCCGTAGGGCGTCAGCTGCGCCGCGATTTCCTGCATCGAACCGCGGTTTTTGATGATCTCGGTCTTACCGTCCCCGCTGCACAGGTTGTACAGCAGGTCGTGCTGGCGTACCTCCACATAGGCGATTTCCGCCGCATCCAGCAGCCGCGTCACGGTGCCGTCCTTGACGACAATGTGCGGCGGCGTGACCTTTTGACCGGCGCGCTTTTGCAGCGCCTTCAGCGCCCGCGTCAGATACATATGGAAGGAGTACCACTGTATCGGCTTTACAATAAAGCCCAGCGCGCCGACACTGTACCCGTTCAGCGCGAATTGCTGCAAATTCGTGCAGAAAATGAGGATGACGTCTTGATCTGTCTCCCGGATTTTTTCGGCCAGTTCCATGCCGGACATCTGCGGCATATCAATGTCCAGAAATAAAATGTCAAAATCACGGTCTTGCGCCGCCAGATAGACTGCCGCGCAGTCGAACTCCTGTACGTTCAGTTCTGTGCCGTTCTCCGCGCTAAACCGCGCCAGCGCCTGTTTCAGTTGGTCTCTTTCTTGTTTTTCATCGTCCACAATGCCGATTCGGATCACCGTGCGTTCCTCCCTCCGCGCAAGGTTGTATACAAATATGATATACCCCCGAACGCAGCCGCGTCAACCTTTTACGAGCGAATCGCCCAATTTTTTTTCAAGATATTTCCGGAACGCCGCGTGCTGCGTATGGAAGATTCTTGACCACCGTATGACCACTACTGTGCAGTCGCACTATAAAATACCGAGAAAGCCTGTTGTTACAACCACCAATGGGCTTTTTCCTGTTTTGCGAGCCGCTGTGCAGAACCGAGGCACTCAGGGTATAACAAGCGCGCCTTGACAAGCACACATGGGTGCGGTATCCTTTAAAAAATAGTGTAATGGTTTGCGGTACCGCCGGGGCAGACCCTGATTTTCATGGTCTGCTTTGTGAGGAAAAACTGCGTCCCCCTGCAAGCCCGCCGGGGAGCAGCAGATAAATCAGAAGTCATCGAGGATATACATATGCTGAACAACAAGGAATTTGACCTTTGGGCTGATGGGTATGACAAAGCGGTCGGCCTTTCTGATGAGGGAAACACCTATCCCTTTGCCGGTTATAAAAAGGTGCTCGGGTTCATTTTTCAGACCATAATGGAATCAGAAAATGCCGTTGTGCTGGACATTGGGTTCGGAACAGGCACATTGACAACCAAGCTGTACGAGCACGGCTGCTCCATCTATGGGCAGGATTTTTCAGCAAGAATGATTGCGCTGGCATCTGAGAAAATGCCAAACGCACATTTATATCAGGGGGACTTTTCAAAAGGGCTTGTTGAGCCTTTGCGAAGCTGCCGCTATGATTATATTGTTGCGACATACTCGCTGCATCATTTGACGGATGCGCAAAAAGAAAAGCTTTCTTTCAGACCTGCGCGGCCATTTAAAGGAGAACGGCAAAAAATCATCATCGGTGATGTTGCCTTTGAAACACGCGAGGCTTTAGAGCAGTGCAAATGGAAGGCCGGCGACGCATGGGATCCTGATGAAATCTACTTTGTCATTGAAGAACTAAGAAAAGATTTCCCGGCTCTTTCCTTTACGCAAATGTCTGATTGTGCAGGCGTCCTGATGTTAGGCTGACAATCACGCTTTTGCCACGCCGCCCTATTTTTGGAAGAAAAGGTAGCATAGCAATGAATCATCTGGTTGTGACCTCCCTGCTTATGGTGGCAACGCATATCGCCTGCTTTGCCGCAATGACCGAGCGGAAGTATTCGGTCAAAAAAAGACCCTGCTGCTCTACGGGCTTTACGCCTTGTTCTTTATCGTATGGGCCCTGCTGGCGTTTATGCTGCTGGGCAAGACCTCCCCGCATGTGATCTCCTTCTCGTTTGTGGGCACCATCGTACCGGCCGTTGCGCTGTTTTTGTACACCTCGGCCGACTCCTTCAGCAAAAAGCTGTTTCTGATTCTCACCTATGCAAACATCTTCTGCATCATACTCTGTCTTTCGGTTTTGCTGTGTGACAGTCTGCTGCCGGGCCTGTCGCGCGTTGGGCAGATATACGCGCGCAGCATCGTGCGCATAGCGCTAACTGTACCGGCAATCCTGCTGTATCTGCGCTATGCCCGCCCGTATATGCGCACGGTACCGGGGGACAAAAAACGGACATGGTATTCCATCTCGCTTGTATCGGCGCTGTTTTTATTTGTGTTTTCCCTGCTGGTCGCACTCATCATGCGCAATACGCGCGACACCGTGTATTCCATGCTGTTCGGCACGACCACAGTGATTTTCGTTGCCGTTCTCTGGGTCATATTCGGCACGATCCAATCCATGAGCGCCGAGGCGCGGATGGAGCTGATCAGCCAAAATGTGCAATACCTGCAGGGGCAGCTTGCCACCGCGCGGGAAAACGCCATGGCAGCCAAGGCCATGCGCCATGATTTCCGGCATCATATGCAGAATCTTGCACTGCTGCTCCGGCAGGAAAAGCCGCAGGAGGCAGAGCATTATATCGAGGAAATTTATCCACAGTCTGGACACCGCAAGCCAGATCGATTTTTGCCCGCATGTCACGGTCAACGCTATTCTGAACAATTTTTACAACCGCACGCAGAAGGAGGGGCATTGCCGTTTCGGTGACAGCCGAGGTGCCCGAGGATACGGCGATTGCCGACATGGACTTTGTGGCGATCCTTTCCAATCTGCTGGAAAATGCGTGCAACGGCTGTGCGGCGTGCGGCTCCCACGGAAAGATCACGGTAAGCCTGCGCATAAAAAGGGAAAGCTCGTGATCGTGTGCAGCAACCCCTGTGCCCCCGGCCTTGTGATTGAGGACGATATGATCGAGCCGAAGGGCACCGGCATTGAAAGCATCCTGATGGCGGTCGATAAATACGACGGCAACATCCGCTATCACCTGCAGGACGGCATCGTAACGGTCAGCCTTGTCCTGAACTGCTAAGGCAACACCGCAGCCCCAACAGGCGCAAAAGCATAACAAGTTATCACGGAGGCTCCCGGTGAGCCTCCGCTTTTTTTGCGGCGGCCGCCGCTGTATTTCACGCAGAATAACCGGCGTTTCACGCAAAAATGAGGTAAAGCCGGATTATCCGATTATAATCAGGGTATAGATACCCAGTCTGCAGAAAACCGCTTTTCAAGGCACTGCAAAGCATGAAATACGGGAGGCCTATCCTCTGCTATGAGTCAACATAAGGATCACTTTACACCGTGGATGTTCCACCGCCTGCTCGCCCCCTCACTGGCGTACTCCTTAGGGCTGGCGTTTGCTGCCATGGCAGATGCCATAGTAATCGGCTGGCAGATGGGCGTCACCGGCCTGGCGGCGCTCTGCTTCAGTCTGCCGCTGCATACGATGCTCCTTGCCTTTGTACATGGTCTGGGGCTGGGCGGCAGCACGCGCTATGCCCGGCTTCTGGCGGAGGGAAAGCCCGCGCAGGCAACAGATTGCTTCAACTGCGTCCTGCAGGCGGGGCTTGCCATCAGCGTGCTGCTTGCCGCGCTTGTCAATCTGTTCCCCGCAAGCAATTCTGGAGCTTTTGGGCACCACACCCGCTGACGGCACACTGTACACCGCCGCCAAAGGCTATCTGTGTCTGATCGCATCCGGTGCGCCGCTCTTTCTTTTTAAAGTATGTGCTCAACGACATTTTGCGCAGCGATGACAACCGGCGGCTGGCAACGCGCGGTTCCCCTGTATGGCAATGCCATCCGCATCGCGCTGGATCTTGTGCTTGTGCCGGGTCTGGGGATGGGCACAGCCGGTGCCGCCGGTGCTACCCTGATTGGACTTTCGGTGTCGGTGCTGTGCTATATGCCCGCCCTTTTTGCGAAAGACCGCACGCTGCACCTTGCCGCCGCCCGGCCAAACCCGCGCGAGACGCTCTCCTGCCTGAAAAAGCGGGCTGCCCGGCGCGGCCCCGTACCTGTACCGGATGGTGTTTTTCCTCCTTGCCAATCATCTGCTGCTGCGCCTTTGAGGGGGAAAAACGGCGTGGCGGTTTCGCCGTGGTGCAAAAGCACCGCGTATCTGATTTTTGTACATATACATCGGTGCTGCCAAGGCGGCGCAGCCGCTGTTCCGCACCTTTTACGGTGAGAAAAACCTGCCGGCGGCACGGCGCGCCCTCGCGTTTGCGCTGCGTTGGGGCCTCTATGCCGGCAGCACTGCAGCGGCGCTGATCTTCCTGTTTCCGGGCCTTATCTGCAGTGCCTTCGGTCTGCACGAGGAGGCACTGCACTACCTTGGCGCACCGGCGCTGCGGCTGTATGCCCTGAGCAGTATAGGGGCCGGTGTCAGCATGGTGCTGCACACCTATTATCGCTCGATTCATGAGGAGCAAAACGCCTTTATCATCACCCTGCTGCGAAACTTTGTAATACTGCTGCCCTGCACGGTATTTTTTTGCCACTTCCTGCCGCAGTTTTGGTGGCTCTACCCCGTGACCGAGCTGCTTTCTCTGCTGCTTTTTGTATGGCGCTGCCTGACAGGCCGGGAACGCCTGTTTGATGCCGCGCGGGTCTACTCACTGACGATGCACGGCAGCAGCCGGGAGTTCACGGCCATGGCCGGCGGCATCGCAGCCTTTTGCGACCGGCGGCAGGCGGCACCACGGCAGCGGTACTTTGTTTCGATGGCTGCAGCAGAAACCTGCTCGGCGTTCCTCGAACAGGCACCCGGGCATATCGCGGAGATACAGATCACGCTTGTCGCGCTTGAGGGCGGCGATTTTGAGCTGCACATCCGGGACAACACCGACTTTTTCGACTCCTTCTCCGCACAGGCCGACCGCCTTGGCGGAAAAGGCGCATTGGACATCGAGGCCGTGGGTATGCAGGTCATCCTCCAGCAGGCCAAGGAGTTCTCTTACCAGCAGTATGAGAGCTTCAGCACCCTTTGTCGTGCGGATATAAACAGCGTTTCCCATAGCTTCGTCACCACGCGCGCCCCCTGCTCGGCAGAGGCCGCGCTGTATTTGCGCCTTGTGTGCCATTGCCAGAGCTGCCAATGTCTGTCAAATCCTATTTCTTCCACTTTCTTTTACCCTTGCCGAAAAGGCTTGTGCGTGCTGTGCATATATGCTAAAATATCAGCAATATGGTTACAACTATATAGCAGTAATGCTCTTATATACCGGAGGGAGGCGGCAGCTTGCGGCCCTGCCTTCGGCGGGCATTGGTAAAGGAGAATAGGAAATGAGAAAAGAATGTACCGCGCTGGCACTGGCGGGCGTGCTGCTGCTTGCGGCTGTCCCCGCGCATGGCCCGTTTGCGCGCAGGAGGCAGCGCCGGGCACAGCGGTGGACATCGTGTTTACCCACGACACTCACTCCCCATCTGAACACCTTCACCACGATGGTGGACGGGCTGGAAACAGAGCTGGGCGGCTTTGCACGCATGAACACCCTGATCGAGGCGCAGCGGGCGCAAAACCCCGATACGCTGGTGATCGATGGCGGCGACTTCTCCATGGGAACGCTGATCCAGACCGTGTTTGAGACGCAGGCGGCCGAGCTGCGCATGCTGGGGTATCTCGGGTGCGATGTAACGACCCTCGGCAACCATGAGTTTGACTATCGCTCCAAGGGGCTTGCCAACATGCTGACCAGCGCGCAGGCATCCGGGGATGCTGTCCCGGCCATGGTGGTCTGCAATGTAGACTGGGACACGATGGAGGCAGAGGGCCTGACCGAGGGGCAGCAGCGCCTGAAGGACGCCTTTGCCGCATACGGCGTAAGCGATTATACCGTGCTGGAGAAGGGCGATGTGGACATTGCCGTGGTGGGTGTTTTTCGGCAAGGACGCGCTTGCCTGCGCCCCGACCTGCGAGCTGAAGTTTGAGGACCCAATCGAGGCGGTCAAACAGACCGTGGCCGACATCAAGGCCAACGAGGATGGATATGATCGTCTGCGTTTCCCACAGCGGCACATGGGAGGACGAGAGCAAGTCCGAGGACGAGCTGCTGGCCAAGGCGGTGCCCGACCTTGATCTGATCCTGAGCGGCCATACCCACACCGAGATCGAGAAGCCGATCCAGCACGGCAGCACCTATGTGGTCTCCTGCGGCGAGTACGGCAAGGGGAACCTTGGTGAGCTTACGCTGACACAGCAGGCGGACGGCCGGTGGGCCATGTCGCCTATGAGCTGATCCCGATCACATCGGATATTGCGGTGCACGCCGCCACGCAGCAGACGATCGACAGCTTTATGGACACCGTGGATACCGACTATCTTGCCCGGTTCGGCTACACGAAGGATCAGGTCCTTGCAGAGAATGACATTGTATTTTCCACCCAGAAGGATCTTGAAAACATCCACGAGGAGCATAACCTCGGCGACATCATTGCGGACGCCTATGTCTACGCCGTGGAGAACGCCGCCGACTATGACGGTGTGCCGGTGGATCTGGCCGTTGTGCCGAGCGGCACAGTGCGCGACACCTACGCCCGGGGCGACATTACGGTCGAGCAGGTGTTCAATTCCTTCTCGCTGGGTATCGGTGCGGACGGCGTGCCCGGCTATCCGCTCATCAGCGTCTACCTGACCGGGCGGGAGATCCGTACCGCTGCAGAGATCGAATGCCTCCGTGTCCGATTTTTATGACAACGGCGCGCCTGTATTGCAGCGGGCTGAACTTCACCTACAACCCGCACCGGCTGTTGCTGAACAGGGTGACCGATGTCTGCCTTGAGGACGATGGGCAGCCCGTTGCGTTGAAGGATGAGAAGCTGTACCGCATCGTGGCTGACCTGTACAGCGGCCAGATGCTGAGCGCCGTGACCGACATGTCCTACGGCATCCTCGCCATCGTGCCGAAGTATGCGGACGGCACCCCCATCACCGACTTTGAGGATGTCATCATCACGGAAAACGGCCGGGAGCTGAAGGCATGGGATTCGATCGCGCGCTATATGGCCTCGTTTGCCGACACGGACGGCGACGACATTGCCAATGTGCCGGCATATTACAGCACCACCCCACGGCCGCAAGCTGGTCGATACCAGCCGCAGCCCCCTTGCCCTGCTGAAGAATCCCAACAAATTCACCGCCGTTTACGCCGGTCTGCTGGCCGTGGCGGTGCCTGCTGATCGTGCTGGTTGTGCTGCTGATCCGAAAGCTGGTCAAAAAGGCCGGACGCCGCGCCGCATAAGGCCGCCCTTGCCAAAAGGGCGCATCGGGGCTATACTGGATACGAATACAGTATAAGCATTGCCCTAAAAGGAGAGCAAAACATGGAGAGCGAAAAAATCATTCTTGACATTGTGGTCGATGTGCAGAAGGACTTTTATCACCGGTGCGCTGGCAAACCCCGCTGCGCAGGCCAATGTAGCCCATCTGGCCGATACCGCCAAGGCCCACGCCGAGGCCGGGCACTGGATGTTCTTTACCCGCGACACCCACCCCGACAACTATCTGGAAACGCGGGAGGGCCGCCACCTGCCGGTGGAGCACTGCATCGAGGGCGAGGACGGCTGGAACCTTGCCCCGGAGCTGGAAAACGCGATGGCCGGCACCGAGCCTGCGGTCTGCCGCGTGATCAACAAGGCCACCTTCGGCAGCTATATGCTGCCCAGCGAGATCCTCGACGAGCTGATGGCCCACAACAAGGCCGTGACCGACATTGAAAAAATCGTCATCTACGGCTACTGCACCGACATCTGTGTCATCAGCAACGCGATGGTGCTGCGCGCTGCCTTCCCCGAAACGGAGATCGAGATCCTCTCCGACTGCTGCGCCGGGGTGACACCGGACACCCACCGCACCGCGCTGGACGCCATGCGTGCCTGCCAGTTTACGATCCTGTAAGGCCGGAGGCATCCGCACCATGACACCGCTTGAAGCGCTCAAACGCTATTTCGGCTACGACTCCTTCCGTCCCGGGCAGGAGGAGATCGTCAACGCCATTCTGGCCGGGCGGGACGCACTGGCCGTCATGCCCACCGGCGCAGGCAAGTCGCTCTGCTATCAGGTCCCTGCTCTGCTCCTGCCGGGCATCACTCTTGTCATCTCGCCGCTGATCTCGCTGATGCAGGATCAGGTCAAGGCGCTGAACAACGCCGGTATCCGCGCTGCCTTCATCATCAACTCGAGCTTGAGCGAGGCACAGATCGACAAGGCACTGACCCTTGCCGCCGAGGGCAGCTACAAGCTCCCTCTATGTCGCGCCCGAGCGGCTGGAGAGCAGCGCCTTTCCGCAGCTTTGCCGCAGCGGCCGAGCTTTCGATGATCACAGTAGACGAGGCGCACTGTATCAGCCAGTGGGGGCAGGATTTCCGCCCCAGCTACCTCAAGATCCTTGCCTTTGTGGACAGTCTGCCCCGGCGGCCGATCCTCTCGGCCTTTACGGCCACAGCGACCCGGGCGGTGCAGGAGGATATACGCTGCACGCTGCGGCTGCAGGACCCCAAGGTGCTGGTGACGGGCTTTGACCGCCCGAACCTGTATTTTCAGGTCGAGGCCACCCGCCGCAAGGACGACTTTGTGCTGCAATACCTGCGCGACCACCCGGGCGAGAGCGGCATCATCTACTGCGCCACCCGCAAAAATGTCGATAAGCTGCAGGAACTGCTGGCCGAAGCCGGGTTTGCCGCCGCCAAATACCACGCCGGGCTGACCGCCGAGGCCCGCCGCACCAACCAGAACGATTTCATCTACGACAAGGCGCCGGTCATCGTGGCCACAAACGCCTTTGGCATGGGTATTGACAAATCCAATGTGCGGTTTGTCTTGCACTACAACATGCCCTCCAGCATGGAAAACTACTATCAGGAGGCCGGCCGCGCCGGGCGTGACGGACTGCCCGCCCAATGTGTGCTGCTTTTCTCGGCGCAGGATGTCATCATCAACAAATTCCTGCTTGAGCGCAGGGAGAACCCTGATGTAGAGGAGGAGGACGCCGCGCTGCTGTACCAGCGCGATCTGCAGCGGCTGCAGGCGATGGAGCAGTACTGCCGCACCACCGCCTGCCTGCGCAACACGATCCTGACCTATTTCGGCGAGCATCCCACCGCGCCCTGCGGCAGCTGCGGCAGCTGCAACAATGTCTATGAGCAGGCCGACCTGACCGATGCCGCCAAGCGGATGATCAACTGCGTGGCGGAGCTGCGCGGGCGGTTCGGCAAGGCGGTCGTATTCGGCACGCTGCAGGGCGCGAACCGCGCCCGCCTGCGGGAGCTTGGCGCACCGGGTCTGAAAAGCTACGGCACCCTGCAGGCGCTGCCGCGCGATACGCTGGACCGGCTGCTGGCCCAGCTTTTGGAGGACGGCTACCTTGTACAGACCGATGACCAGTACGCTGTGCTGCGTCTGGGTGACATCACCCCCGCTGAAGGAGGGTGCGCAGGTCCTTGTGGCTGCCGCCCCGGCAGGAGCCGGAGCGCACCGCCCCGAAGCCCCAAAACCGCAGCATCATTGACAGCCTGACCGGTGCAGGGCTTGGACTCTTTGCCGAGCTGCGCACGCTGCGCCTTGAGATCGCGCAGAGCGAGGGACTGCCGCCCTATGTTGTCTTTGGTGATAAATCACTGGCCGATATGTGCCTGCGCGCGCCGCGCAGTGTGGAGGGGATGATCGACGTGTACGGCATGGGCGAGCGCAAGTATGAAAAGTACGCAGCGCGCTTTTTTGCCGTCATCGAGGCCTACCGCGCCGCACATCCTGATGCCGTGCTGAGCCTTGCTCCCCCCGCTGCGGAGCCTGCCCCCGCCGAGGGCGAGACACCCCGCAAAGGCCGCCAAGGGCCCCAAGGCAGCTTTTTCCCTGACCGAGGAGACTGCCGGGCAGTTCCGCTACGGGGACGCCTACACCGGTGCAGAGCTGAAGGCTGCGCTGGCCGAGGCCGGCGGCCCCGGCATGAAGGCCCCGACCATCAAGGCCATTGAGGCATGGCTGCTTGAGCAGCGCCTGATCGCCATGGAAAAGCTGCCCACCAGCGGGTTCTACTATGTCCCCACCCCCGCCGGTGTCGATGCCGGTCTGCGCAGCGCCGAGCGTGTCAGCGCGCGCGGTACGCCCTACGCCGTGCTGCAGTACACCCCGCCGATGCAGCGAATGATCGTAGAGCATTTTATCGTGAAGTAACGGCATCACCCGCCGTATAAAGACCTCGCCCGCCGCTGCATAACTGCAGCGGCGGGCGAGGCTGATTTTTATTTTACTGTTGGGGCCTATAATACTGCGCCAGCACGCGCAGCAGCGCGGCCTCATTCAGCGGCTTTGAGATATGGTCGTTCATACCTGCCTGCTGTGTGCGCTGTACATCCTCGGCAAAGGCGTTGGCCGTCTGCGCAATGATGGGGATTTCCCTTTGCCTGCGGGTGGCTGCTTTCGCGTATCGCGCGCGCCGCCTGCAGACCGTCCATCACCGGCATGACAACATCCATCAGGATCGCATCAAACAGCGGGGCCTCCCCCTTACCGGTTGCCAAAAAGGCATCGAGTGCCGCCTGACCGTTTTCGGCCACTGTCACCGCAGCCCCGGCGTTTTCCAGCAGGTAGCAGGCGACCTCGGCGTTCAGCGCGTTATCCTCGGCCAGCAGCAGTTTCATCCCGTTCAGGCTGGGCAGCGGCTTGCACTCGGCAGGCTGCTTCGGTGCTCTCAGATCCAGTTCAAGGGGCAGCTCAATGACAAAGGTCGTGCCCTCGCCCAGCGTGCTGTTTACCGTAATCGTGCCGCCCATCAGGTCCACAAGCTCTTTAGCGATGGCCAACCCCAGCCCGGTACCCTTCAGCTCACTGCGCAGGGCTTCATTCTCCTGCATAAAGGGCTCATAGATATGGCGCTGGAACTCCTCGCTCATGCCGATGCCGGTATCCTGCACCGTAAAGCGGTAGACAGCGTGGTTCTCGTCCTTGGGGATCTCGTCCAGCGTGTAGTTGATCGTGCCGCCTACCCGGTTGTACTTGACCGCGTTGCTGGAAATATTCGCTATGATGCGCTGCACATGCAGCGGGCTGCCGATAACATGGCTATGCCGGTGGTTGAAAATGCACATGGCAGGTCAGCTGCATCCTTACCACCTGCGTGTGCAGCGTGTCCCCGCAGCGGGCCAGCAGCTCATACAGGTCAAAGGGCTCATGGGTGATCCCGCATACAGCCGCTCTCCATACGGCTTATATCCAGCACATCATTGATGAGCGTTTCCAGTTGCTGCCCGGCGGCGGTCAGCTTCTCCATCGTGTCGCGGACCTTTTCAGGGTTCTCCGCGTTGTCGTAGGCGATCTTAGCCATGCCCAAAATGCCGTTGAGCGGCGAGCGGATGTCGTGGCTCATCCGGGAGAGGAAGGATGATTTTGCCCTGTTGGCAGCCTCGGCGCTGTTGCGCGCCTCGACCAGCCATTTCTCGCGCTTGTGCAGGGCGTTGCAGTCGCAAAGGGTCAGCAGCCACATAACGCGGCCGTCCGGCAGCTGCTTTTCGTCCTTGCAGAGGTAAAACCAGCGCCAGCCCCCATCCCGGGTGTGCAGGCAGAGGGTACGCTTGCCCTTGAACTGACGGAAATTCTCAAGGTCACGCAGGTCGCAGTCCTCGGCAAAGCAGTCAGCAAACTGCATCGTGTAGCCGCTGCCGAACACCTCGTCCCCATGGCAGCCGAGGGATCGCAGCGCCAGCTCACTGATGATGCCGACCGGCAGCCCCGGCGTGTAGAAGCCGCCCACAACGCCGATGCCGTTATTTTTTTCCAGCAGCTGCTGGATGGATTTGTCGATTACCTGCAGATCCTTCCGCTGAAAATCGCTGCTGAAAATTGGCTCCTCGTAAAAGCTTTTGATCATGCAATGCTCCCTGTTCTCCTGTTGCGGTTTGCGCTCACTTGGTTACATTGTAATTGTTTTACGGTTAAATTGCAAGCGTTATTTGTTTTATTGCAACAAATACAGCGATTCTGTCCATTTTCCGCACCAAAAACACCAAGGGGGCAGGCCTACAGGCCTGCCCCCTTGCAGCGATACTTTTGTCTGACTGACTGCGGCACTCTGCAATGAGATAATGCGCTTTTCAGTCGTTGGTCGAGATGTCCGTGCCGAAATATTTCTCGCTCAGCGCCTTGAGCGTGCCGTCGGCGCGCAGCTCCTCAATGGCGGTGTCGATGGCGGCGCGCAGGGTCGCGGTCTCCTCGCCCTTGCGCATCGGGATCGCAACCTCGTTGGCATCATCGGTCAGCACAGCGATCTTGACATTGGCATCGGGATGCTCCTTCGTGTAGTCGTAGAAGGTCACCTCGGCGTTGAGGGTCGCATCGATCCGGCCGCTGTTCAGCAGCTCAAAGGTCTGGTTCAGGTCATCGACCGCCGTGACGGTCGCGCCGTACTGCTCGGCCAGCTGGGCATAGGTGCTGGAGATCGTGTTTGCGGTCGTCTTGCCGTTCAGATCCTCCAGCGTCTGGATGCTGTTATCGTCCGCCCGGGTGATGACAGCCGTGCGGTTGTAGGCGTAGGGGGTAGAGAAATCGTATTTTGCGGCGCGGTCGGGGGTGATGTCAACGCCGTTGACCATGATGTCATAGCGCCCGGCGTCAAGACCGGCCAGCAGGCCGTCCCACTCACCCTCAACAAACTGCGGCTCCACGCCGAGCTTTTCGGCGATTTTGGTGCCGACCTCGACATCGTAGCCCACGAAGGGTATCGCTCTCATCGTGGTAGGTCCAGGGCGCCCAGGTGCCCTCCATTGCGATGGTGATGGTGCCGCGGGCCTGGATCTCGCTCAGCAGGTCGGCGGCGGTGGCATCGGCAGACGCTGCCGTGCCGGAGGATGCTGCAGCCGTGCCGCCGCAGGCAGTCAGTGCAGCGGCCATAGCGGCGGTCAGGGTCAGGGCGGTCAGCCTGTTCAGGTTTTTCATTACAAAAGGCTCCTTTGCTTGTAGGTCTGTAAAAATTCTTGGGTGCGGGGCTGCTGCGGGTCGTTAAAGAACGCCTCGGCGGTGTTTTGCTCCACAATGACGCCCTGCTCCATAAACACCACGCGGTTGGCCACATGGCGGGCAAAATCCATCTCATGGGTAACGACCAGCATCGTGCGGCCCTCCCGCGCAAGCTGGCGCATAACGGCCAGCACCTCGCCGGTCAGCTCGGGGTCAAGCGCGGAGGTCGGCTCGTCAAAATAGAGGATCTCGGGGTCGGCCGCCATGGCGCGTGCAATGGCTACCCGCTGCTGCTGCCCGCCGGAAAGCTGGCTGGGGTAGTAGTCGGCGCGGTCCTCCATGCCGACCTTGACAAGCTGCGCATGGGCCAGCTCCTCGGCCGTGCGGCGGCGCATCTTGCGGGCAATGATAAGCCCCTCGGTCACATTCTGCAGCGCGGTCTTATTTGCAAACAGGTTGTAGTTCTGAAAGACAAAGCCCGTGCGGCGGCGCAGGGCGTTGATCTCGGCATGGGTGGCGCGGTGCAGCTCGATGCGGCGGCCGTCAAAATCCATCGTGCCGGCATCTGCCCTTTCGAGAAAATTCAGGCAGCGCAGCATAGTGGTCTTGCCGCTGCCGCTTGAGCCGAGGATGGCCACCACATCGCCCTTGTTCACATCCAGATCAATGCCCTTGAGCACCTGCAGCGGGCCGAAGGCCTTGCGCAGGTTTCTGATTTCCAGCATAGCTTCAACTCCTTTGTGCGCCGCGGCTGTTGAGGTAGCGCTCGCCCACGGCCTGCAGGCGGGTCAGCACTGTGCAGAACAGCAGGTAGACCAGACCGACTTCGATATACAGCGCCAGCGGCTCATAGGTGCGGGCCACAATGCGCTGGGTCGTCATAAACATTTCGGTCACAGTGATGTTGGCCGCCAGCGAGGTATCCTTGATCATGGCGATCAGCGAGCTTGCCAGCGTGGGGAACGCCGTGCGCAGTGCCTGCGGCAGGATGATGGCGGATGATCTGCAGATAGCTCATGCCGACGCACTGCCCGGCCTCGAGCTGGCCCCGGGGGACCGACTCGAGCGCGGCGCGGATCGTCTCGGCGCAGTACGCGCCCTCGTTGATCGAAAAGACGAGGACTGCCGCGGGGAACGGCTCGATCAGGATGCCGACACCCGGCAGGCCGTAAAAGACGACAAAAAGCTGCACCAGCACCGGCGTGCCGCGGATGACCCAGATGTAAAACCGGGCGATGCGCTGCAGGACGGGCACATGAGCAACTGGACCAGCGCCACCGCCACGGCGATGATGAGCGCCAGTGTGAAGGAAATGGCGGTCAGCGGGATCGTAACGGTCAGACCCGGCAGCAGGATTTTACCAAAGGAATCCAGAAGGATGCCGACAAGGCGTTCGGACATGGGGCGGTTCTCTCCTTTATATACGGGGGCAGTTGTATTTCCCACCAAAACAGTATGCTATGAAATTGTAGCACATCCGCCCGCATTTTGCAAGAGCCGCCGGGGCTATGGTATTTTTGCCGGTGGTGTGCTATACTGTTGAGATAGAAAAGGTACACTGCTTCCACAGAAAAGAGAAACATCATGAACACTACCGAAGAAAAACGCGAATCCATCCCGAACAGCGTCAACCGGATGCTGTTTGCCGGTATCGGCGTCATCCTGCAGGTCGCGTGGATCTGCTGGCTGGCCATCAAGCTGAACGACTACTCGACCGCCATTCAGGTCTGCACCTCGGTGCTGGCCTTCCTGATCACGCTGCGCATATACGGGCTGCATATCAACTCTGCGTATAAAATATCGTGGATCATCCTGATCCTGCTGTTCCCGGTGTTCGGGCTGACGATCTACCTGCTGTTCGGCCGCGCCGGCGCGGTCAGCGTCATGCGCAAGCGGTTCAACAGCAATCTTGCGCTGCTGCGCAGCTACCATGCGCCCCTGCTGGCCCAGCGCCGGGCGCTGCCCTACCCCGACCGCACCGCGCGCAACCACGCCCACTACCTGCAGACGCGGGCAGGCTACCCGGCCTATGACAACACCGATGTGACCTTCTACAGCGACACCTGCGCCGCGCTGGAGGCACAGAAGGAGGCACTGCGCAGCGCCGAGCATTTTATTTTTTATGGAGTACCACGCCATCGAGGACGCCTCCGCCTGGCAGGAGCTGGAGGACATCCTTTGCCGAGCGCGCCGCCCACGGTGTAGAGGTCCGCGTTTTTTACGATGATGTGGGCAGCATCGGCTTTATCACGAGCGCCTTTGTCAAAAAGCTGGAGAGCCGCGGCATCCAGTGCCGCCAGTTCAACCCGGTCATTCCGATCCTGAATGTTTTCATGAACAACCGCGACCACCGCAAGATCACAGTCGTGGACGGGCGCATCGGCTTTACCGGCGGCTACAATCTGGCCGAGGAATATTTTTAACCGCACCCACCCCTACGGCCGGTGGAAGGACACCGGCATCCGGCTGGAGGGTGACGCTGTGCGCAGCCTGACGCTGATCTTTTTGGAGCTGTGGGCGCGACCCAGAAGGAGCCGCCCGAGATCGAGCGCTACCTGCCCGAGGTCCCCTACACCGCGCGTGAGAACGCCGTGGTGCTGCCCTACGCCGACAACCCGCTGGATGATGAGGCCACCGGCGAGAATGTCTACCTGAACATGATCCGCAGCGCGAAGGAATATGTCTACATCACAACGCCCTACCTGATCCTGAGCGATGAGATGCAGCGCACCCTGCGGCTTGCAGCCTCCAGCGGCGTTGATGTGCATCATCACGCCGGGTATCCCCCGACAAAAAGATGATCTTCTCGGTGACGCGCAGCTACTATGCGGCGCTGGCCAAGAGCGGCGTGCGCATTTATGAGTACACGCCCGGGTTCATCCACGCAAAGCAGTGCGTTGCAGACGGCGCAGAAGCCGTTGTGGGTACGATCAATTTTGACTTCCGCAGCCTGTACCTGCATTTTGAGAACGCGTGCTGGTTCTGCGGCTGCCGGGCCGTGGCCGAGGTGCGCCGTGATTTTGACGAGCTGTTTCCCCTCTGCCATGAGGTGACCGAGGAGTACGCCGCCCGCCGCAGCGTTGCCCTGCGCGGTCTGGACTGCGTGCTGCGCCTGTTCAGCCCGCTGATGTGAGCCCATATACAAAAGCCGCCCGTGTGGGACCCACACGGGCGGCTTTTCGTTATTATAGGGCAGGTTATGCGCCGAACACCTTGGTGTAGTCGGCCTTGAACTTCTCAATGCCGGCATCGGTCAGGGGGTGATGCAGCATCTGCTCAATGACCTTGTAGGGCACGGTGGCGATATCGGCACCGGCCAGCGCGCAATCGGTCACATGGATGGGATTGCGCACGCTGGCGGCGATGATCTGAGTTTCGATGTCGGGATAGTTCAGGAACATATCATGGATAGTCTCGATCAGGTCAATGCCGGGCTGGCCGATGTCATCCAGACGGCCGAGGAAGGGGCTGACATAGGTGGCACCGGCGCGGGCGGCCAGCAATGCCTGATTGGCGCTGAAAATCAGGGTGCAGTTGGTGGGGATACCCTCGGCGGACAGCACCTTGATGGCTTTGAGGCCCTCGGCCGTCATGGGGATCTTGACGACCATGTGCTTGGGATCGAGCGCGTAGATGGCGCGGCCCTCGGCGATCATCCCCTCGGCGTCTGCGGTCGTGGCCTTGACCTCACCGGAGATGGGGCCGTCCACGATCGTGGTGATCTCCTTCAGGGTCTCGGCATAGTCGCGGCCCTCCTTTGCGATCAGGCTGGGGTTGGTGGTCACGCCTGCGATAATGCCCATGTCATTTGCCTTGCGGATCTCGTCCACATTGGCGGTGTCGATATAGAACTTCATAGAACGCTCCTCCTGTAAAAAATGTGCTTTACTGTCAACATTATTGTACACGGCAGACCGTGCCCGGGCAAGAAAGTGTGTGATAAAAACCGGACAGAAGTTTGGATTTTGCGCACCGCTTACCCCTGCCCGTAGTAGGCGTTCGGGCCGTGCTTGCGCAGGAAATGCTTTTCCAGCACATGCCGGGGCGCCGGCTCTGCGTTGGGGTCCAGCGTCAGGGTCAGGATGCCCATTTTGGCGACCTCCTCCAGCACTGCGGCGTGGTAGACGGCCTCGGCGGCCATTTTGCCCCATGTAAAGGGACCGTGGCTTGCGCAGAGCACGGCGGGAAGATGCACCGGGTTGATGCCGCGCTCGCGGAAGGTCTCGATGATGACCTTGCCGGTGTTCAGCTCGTAGTCCTCCTCGATCTCTGCGGGGGTCAACTCCCGGGTGCAGGGCACCGGGCCGTAAAAGTAGTCCGCGTGGGTCGTGCCGAAGGCAGGCAGGTCCCGCCGGGCCTGCGCAAACGCCACCGCATGGGTGGAATGGGTGTGGACGATGCCGCCCAACTGCGGGAAGGCCCGGTACAGCGCAAGATGGGTCTTTGTATCGCTGCTGGGGTTCAGGTCTCCCTCGACCTTGTTGCCGTCCAGGTCCATGACGACGAGCTGATCCGGCGTCAGCGCGTCATACGCGACACCGGACGGCTTGATGACGAAAAGACCGCGCTCCCGGTCGATGCCCGACACATTGCCCCATGTGTAGGTGACAAGCCCGCGGCGGGGCAGCTCCATATTGGCCTCATAGACCTGCTGCTTGAGTTTTTCCAGCATTCTGATCGCTCCTTGTTGGCTTTTGCCTTCAGTATAGCAGACCCGGTGAAAAAAAACAGGCCCCAGAGTCAAAAAACACTGGATTTTTTGTTCAAATATTTGCAGCGGCGCGGCCGGAATTGTGCCGTGCATAACACCAAAACCTGCATACAGACAGGATTTTTGGCGTTGCCTTGCGTTTTGCTGCGGCACAGCGCACCAGATATGGTGGCGCAGGCAGGATTTTGCAGCGGGGTGTTGTAATAAAGCGCACAATAGAACACCCCCTGCTGCTGCACCACTTTACCTTGACAAACACGCGCTTTGTTGTATCATAAGGGTAGGAGGAAGAGCCTATGCTGACTTGTAACATGGACGTGGAGGAGCGCAGCGTCTGGCTGCGGGCCACCCCCGGCGCCGCCGCCATGGCGCAGCCCTTTTACTGCACCGAAGCCGGCAACTTTTACGGCCGCGCCCACTTTGCCACAGCCCGCACCGACAAGGATAGCTATATCCTGTTTTACACCCTGTCCGGCAGCGGTCTGATCGAGCAGAATGACCAGCGCATCGAGCTGCCTGCGGGCAGCGCCCTGCTGCTGAACTGCCGCACCCCGCAAAGCTACTGCACGGCCCCCGGGCAGGACCACTGGCACCACTACTGGGTGCATCTGGACGGCGCGGGCGTTGCCAACCTCGCCGAGGTGCTGCTGCCGCAGGGGCGGCTTTCCGCCGTGCCGGTCAGCCGGCTGGAGATGCAGCCGCTGTTTGAATCGCTGACCAGCGAGTGGGAGCATGGCACCACCGCCGCCCAGATCGAGACCGGGCTGCTGCTGCACAGGATGCTGGCGCTGATGGCACGCCAGCTGCTGGCCGGGGACGAGAGCCGCTCCAACCGCACCCTGATTGAGCATGCGGCAGAGTTTATCCGCCAGCACTACGCCGAGCCGCTCTCGCTTGACCGGCTGCTGGCCCAGACGCCGGTGAGCAAAAGCTGGTTTTTGCGGCTGTTCCGCCAGTATATGGGCACAACGCCCTATAATTTTTTGTTGTCCACACGCATCACCCGCGCCAAGGAGCTGCTGGTGCTGACGGATTTTTCCATCAGCGAGATCGCGCATCAGGTCGGCTTTGGGGACGAGAGCAATTTCTCGACCCGCTTTGCCGCCATGGTGGGGCAAAGCCCCCAGCAGTACCGCAAAAGTGCGATGAAGCCCGCCGGGGCCGAGTGACTGCGCTTTGAAGATTTTGGGTTTTGGGAAAGAAGGCATTTTTCATGAAAACCGAACGCATTGACCGTGTGCGCACCGCCCTGCGCGCAGCGGGGCTGACAGATGATCGTCTGCGACCCGAAGAGCATCTGGTACCTGACCGGGGTCTCCGTTGACCCCTATGAGCGGCTGCTGGCACTCTATCTGCCGGTGGACGGCGAGCCGGTGCTGTTTTTGAACCGGCTGTTCCATCTGCCGGAGGTCCCCTGCCGGGCCATCTGGCATACCGACACCGATGCCCCGGTGGCACAGATTCGCCGCCGTGGTGGACCCCGCCGCCCCGCTGGGCATCGACAAGGAGTGGCCGGCACATGGTTTCTGATCCCGCTGATGGAGGCGCACCCCGGTATGCGGGTCGTTCTGTCCAGCGATTGCGTGGATGACTGCCGCGCCTGCAAGGACGCCGAGGAGCAGGCGCTGATGCGCACCGCCTCCCGCATCAATGACGCCGTGAACGAGGCTGCCAAACAGTATGTAAAGGCCGGCATGACCGAGCGCGAGGTTGCCTCCTTCATCGACAGCCAGTACCGCGCCCACGGCTGCGAGGGGCCGAGCTTTACCACGATCGTCTCCTTCGGTGCCAATGCCGCCGACCCCCACCACGAGCCGGATGACACGGTGCTGAAGCCCGGCGATTGTGTGCTGTTCGACATGGGCTGCATCAAGGACCGCTACTGCAGCGATATGACCCGCACATGGTTCTGCGGGCAGCCCACGGAGAAGCAGGCCGCCGTACACGACCTGGTGCGCCGCGCCAACGAGGCCGCCGAGGCCCTTATCAAGCCCGGCGTGCGGCTCTGCGACCTTGACGCCGCCGCCCGCGATTTGATCACGGCGGCCGGCTATGGTGAATACTTCAACCACCGGCTGGGCCATTTTCATCGGCCAGACCGACCACGAAAAGGGCGATGTAAGCAGCGCCAACACGGCCGTTGCCAAGCCCGGCATGATTTTTCCATTGAGCCGGGCATCTACCTGCCCGGTGAATTCGGCGTCCGCATTGAGGATCTCGTCCTTGTGACCGAGACCGGCTGCGAGGTGCTGAACCACAATGACAAGCACTGGGCGCTTGTAGGCCAATAATGCCCGGCACGCCCCGCATAGATAAACAGCTCCCCCGCCCGCACTGCTGCGGACAGGGGAGTTGTTTGTCTATTGCGGAATTGCTTAGTCGAGGAAGTTCTCGTTCAGGGTGACGCCGAAGTCGCGGGCGATGGCGCGCAGATCATCATCGGTGATGGTCTGGCGGATCAGGCCGCCGCCCATCGACAGCACCTTGACATAGATCTCGGCGCTCTTTTTTCGATGGTGTGCGCCAGACCGAAGGTGATGTCAAAGTCCGGGCCGGAGGCAAACAGACCGTGCTGCGCCCAGACGGCAGCCTGATAGGTCTTCATCTTCTCGGAGGTGGCCATGGCAATGTCCGCGCCGCCCGGCACCATCCACGGGCAGACGCCGACGCCCTCGGGGAAGACAACGGGGGCACTCGGTAGCGCTCTGCCACAGCGCGCGGGTAAAGTCGCGGTCGGTCAGCGGCAGGATATAGGTCAGCGCAATGACATTGGTGGCGTGGCAGTGGTAGATCACACGGTTGGCACCGTTGGTGGCCGCCTTGCGGACGCTGTGGTTCATGAAGTGGCTCGGGAACTCAGAGGTCGGGCGGGCACCCTCGGCCAGACCCCCAGACAATGCGCCAGCTGTCGCCCTTGTCGTTGATCTCCACGATGCCGATGCTGTGGATGGGATCGGGCTCGACATTGCGGAAGAACTTGCCGGAGCCGGTCGTGATGAAGTACTCCCCTGCAAGGTTATCGGCCTGAACGCCCATGTTTACCCACCTCACGCGGCTCGGCGTCGAAGTAGGGGCGGCAGGCAGCGACCTCCGCCGCCGTCATGCGGTAGGTCAAGTTGCCGCCGTTGCGCTCGTGCCAGCCCTGCAGCCAGCCATCGTTGCACATACGGATAAAGCCCTTGACGCAGGGGATCTCGTAAATTGTAGACATAGTTTTTTGCTCCTTTTTTTGCTTTTGCCGTGCCTGTAGGGCCGGACATGTCCGGCCCGCCACCTGCGACAGCTGCCCATTTACGGGTCATGATTTTTATGTTGAGCCGGCCTCGGGCATGCCCGGCCCCTACCCCGTGCATTCGTTGTAAATCAGCGCGTAACAATATCCACCGGCACATTGAAGATCTTTTTGCGACCTTCAGGATCGTGTCGATATGACGGCCCGGGGCGGCGGCCATGTGGTGGGTGGGGCCGGCCTCGCTCCAGCGGTTGCAGAACTCGCGTGCGCCGCAGCTGAACCGGGTGCGCGTGTTGGTATCGCCAAAGGTGAAGATGGGGCCCGGCTCGTTGACGCCCTCGGCCACCACAAACTTGAAGTGACCGTCCTTGTCCTGCGTGATGCCGAGGTAGGTCACATCGCCAACCGGCGGGTAGAACTGGGTCAGATAGCCGCCGCCGGTCTTGCCGTGGAACACCGGCACGATCTTCATGGTCGGCTTCTTGGCCTGAGAGATGTCGGCATCGCCGGAGCCGGAGTGACCGATGATGCAGATATCCTCGTTGAAGTCAATGGAGTACATCTCGCTCAGCTGGCCGCAGCCGGAGATCGTCTTGAGGATGGACATAGCCATCGACACCTTGATGTCGCCCTCGACTGCACAGGCAACGCCCTGCTTGATCAGCATCGAGAATGCGGGGATCAGCATCGAATCCAGCACGCCCGCCTTGCCCTGCGCAAAGCCGTCGTCATAGTGGCTGGCCACAAAGGCGATCTTCTCGTCCTTGACCCACTGCTCAAACGCGACCACATAGCGGGCCATATCCCAGACCTTCTCCACGGTGCCGCCGCCCTCAATGTCAAAGGTGTCCAGAATATCCTGTGCCTTGGCGCGGATGGCGTTTTCATCGGTGATGTTGTCGGCAATGGCCCACATCTTCTCCCAGTCGAACTGCTTGGTGTAGAGCCACATGCGGTTGTACAGGTTCGTCTCGTCAATGTACAGATCCATCATGCCGGGGTAGGGGCGGCCGATCTGGGCGAGGTTTGTATCGCGGAAGCGGCGGCGCACCTGAGCGGCACGGCACCAATCTTCAATCTCAGCCTGCACGGTGGGGTCACCGCCCTCGACCACGCCGGTGATAACGGCATGGCGCTTTCCGGCCCGCTCCAGATCCGCGACCATCTCGCCGACGGCACCGCAGGCGTACAGCTCACCCAGCCATGTCGGGATGTCGGTGTTGGCGTAGTCGGGCGCTTTCTTCTTCTGGACATTGACCAGCACGACCGGCACATCCAGATCGCGCACTGCCGGCAGCATATTATAAGAGGTAGCGTAGGTCAACAGCTGCAGGATGACCAGATCAACATCGGCAGCGCGGAACTTGTCGCCCGCAGCCATCGACTGCTCCTTGGTCGTGACGATGCCGCCGTCAACGATCTCAACGGTGTCGGGCAGCGTCTTTTTGAAGGCGGCGTACTGGCCCTCAAACTCCGGCACCAGCGTGGGGAACTGCGGCAGATAAGCGCCCAGCGCAATAGCAAACACGCCAACGCGGGCCTTGGTTTCAACTAACATGGTGGACCTCCTGTATATGAATTTGTTGTATTGGGTAGGGGCCGGGCATGTCCGGCCCTGTCGTGTAAGACAAAAAGATCGTTTGCGGGTAAGGGCGGGGTGCCCCCAACCCCCGCCGGGCCGTTTACTGCGGCTGATATTCCTTAATTTCAAAGCTGTGCTTGATAGCGGCGCGGGCCTCGGCCAAATCCTTGAATACGCCCGCGTGGATAAACTGCACCATCAGGTTACCCAGCGCCGTGCCCTCAGTTGGGCCGGCAAAGACGGGCAGGCCGGTCGCGTTGGCGGTCTGCTGGTTGAGGTAGGCATCCTGACTGCCGCCGCCCACAATGTTCAGGCTGGTGTAGGTCTTGCCGGTCAGCGTCTGCAGCTTTTCCACCGCGCGGCGGTAATCCTGCGTCAGGGAGTTGTAGACGCACTGCATAACCTCACCGGTGGTGGCGGGGACCTGCTGCTGCGTGTCTGCACAGGCGGCCTTGACCTCCTCGATCATCGACTTCGGCGCCAAAAAGCGGTTGTCGTCCGGATCGACACAGCTGGGGAAGTCTGCCGCCCCCTTGGCGGCGGCGATCAGCTCCGGGAAGCTGGGCCGTGTGCCGGTCTGCTCGCCCAGTTCGCGGCGGATGGACTGGATCATCCACAGGCCCATGATGTTCTTGAGATAGCGGTAGCGGTACTCGTAGCCGCCCTCGTTTGTAAAGTTGGCGGCGCAGCTCTCGGGGTCGGTGATGGCGCGCGGGTTTTCGACGCCGAGCAGGCTCCATGTGCCGCTGGAGAGGTAGGCGGCGAACTCGTCCCGCGCCGGCACCGCCAGAAAGGCCGAGCCGGTGTCATGGGTCGCAGGCAGGATGACCTCGGCATCAAAGCCGACCTTTGCCTGCACCGCCGGGGTCAGATGCCCCAGCACGGTACCCGCCGTTTTGATGGGCTGGAAGATGCCGCGCGGCAGGCCAAGCCTTTTTGCAGCAGCGCATCGTCCCAGTCCTTGCTGTCCGCGCCGACCAGCGCCGTTGTGCTGGCGTTGGTATACTCATTGGCGGCCACGCCGCAGAGCAGGTAGTTGAGGTAGTCCGGCACCATCAAAAACGTTTTGGCGGCGGCCAGCTGCTCCGGGTGTTCCTTCTTGAGGGCCATAAGCTGGTAGACCGTATTGAATGGCTGGTACTGGATGCCGGTGCGGGCATAATGCTCAGCAAAGGTCAGGCCGTACTCCCTTTTTCAAGCGCCTCACGGATGCCCTCGGTGCGCTCATCGCGGTAGGCTACGGCATCGCCGATGCGCTGCCCCGCCTCGTCCAGCAGAACGAAATCCACCGCCCAGGTGTCAATGCCGATGGTTGCGGGGGCAAACCCGGCATCGTGGGCGGCGCGCAGGCCGTTGACGACCTCCCTGGCCAGCGTGTCGATGTCCCAGCAGAGGTGACCGTCCTTGCGCCGGACGCCGTTCTCAAAGCGGTAGACCTCCTGCAGGACGATCCTGCCGTCCTGCACGGTGCCGACAATGTGCCGCCCGCTGGATGCGCCGATGTCGACCGCCAGTGTACAAGTCTGCATAGTGTTCTCCTTCTTTGCAAAATGACAGTACTTTTCGCTTGATGTATCTGCATTATACGCCGCCGTCTGCGGCTGTTCCATCCCCAAAACAACTTGATTCTTTGTGAAAATTCCATTCTTTTTCTGCCCTGCCGTCCCCTTTTGCCGCAGCGTCCGGGCACAGGCGGGTAAGCACGCGCATTTACAAAAGGGAGGGCCGCCGAAGCGGTCCTCCAAGGAAACAGGCCGAATTATATACAAGCCCCCAAAATTTGCTTTACAGCACCGGGATTCCCGGCCCGGTTTGCATATATTCCAGCGCCGTATGTTTGCAATCGCATTACAGCTTCTTCAAATAGAATCGGTTCATCGTGCTGTGCTGGGTCACACACAGCTTCTCGATCTGCTGAAATCCCATCTTCTCATACAGCTGCAGGGCTACGGAAAAAGTTTGTATGTGTTTCCAGATACAAGCTCTTGTACCCTGCCGCTTTTGCGCCTTCCTCAACGAGCCGTACCAGATCTTTTCCGTAGCCTTTCCCTTTGACGGAATCAACCAGATAGAGCTTTTGGAGCTCTGCACAATCGTCCAGTCCTTCAAATTCCGCAAACCCCGCACCGCCAATAACCTGTCCGTCCTTGTCAAGTGCGACAAAGTACCGGCGCTTATCGGGCTTTCTCTCGCTGTAAAAGGCACTCAGATGGTCCAGCTCCGGGTCGAAATACACAGTCCCCGGAAGATCCAGATGGAACTTCTTCAAATTATAGCGGGCAATCTCGGCGACTCTTGCATCATCAGAAGGCTCAATTTCTCTATACTTTACCATCGTACTCTCCCCCACTCATTCCCTATCGGCGGCCCAGCTGCTCAAAATGGTAGCGCGGTTTTCCAACACTCTTTTTCCCGTATTCAATCGCTTTGGTCGGGCAATAGCAGATACATGCCATACAGTGGGTACATTCGTTTCCCCACACCGGCCTTCCAGCCCTGATGGTAATGTTGTTCAGCGGGCAACGGTCGGCGCATTGTCCGCAGCCGATGCAGGCATCACGCACCTGAAACGCAGCAGCTTTCACAAAAAGCCGATAAAAAATTGGATTTACTGCGCTGCTCATAAACCGGTCATAGAGGTTGCTTCGCGTTGCCGGGAAAGGCTTTTTTGCTTTCAGGCAGGCAATAGCGTCTGCGATAGCAGGCTCGGCTGCCCTCACGATGCTTTCGGCCTCTTCCTTCTCCGGGGCCTTGAACATGGCGATATAATTTTTCCGGCATGACGATCTGTGCCGTGCCCTTATACTGCAGGCGCTTTTCTTCGGCAAGGATGCGATTGAATTTTTGCGGCATTGCCGATCTCGCTGCCGCAATCCATCACAAACCAGATGCGCTTTGCCGAAAGCAGCTCCGCTTTAGTAAGCCACGCAGACACGATTTGCGGGATACGCCACGCATAGGTAGGTGTGACGAGGACGATATCTTCTCCCGCCTGTATCGGCGCATAGTCCGCCGCCTTGATTTTTGCATTCAAGTCCACTATTTCGTCCTGCAGCGCCTCTGCAATGCGCTCTGCGATATAGCGGCTGTTTCCGGTCCCTGAAAAGCATAGTATCATTGTGGTGTTCCCCCGCAAGCTGAAATGAGTCTTGCTCAACTTCTTATAACACTATCAAGTGGTCAACACGCCAAAGCACAAAACAAATCCAATGGCACCAACGGCCATAAACGCCAGACCTATTCCGGCGGATTTTTTTCTTTTTCCATAAGCTGTAATTGTTCATCGTCTACAGCTTTCAGCGGATAATTTCTTCTCTGTATCAGATATAACAGCAACCCGCTCGAATTGTTTCCGTTGGCTGCAAGCAACCCCCACAGCTTCGGATGTTCCAATCCACGCGCAGCAGCATCAAGCACCGTTAGCTTGTAGATCTGATAAACGGTTTCTGCCCCGCCAACAACTGCGGCTGCAACAAATATCACGGCCAAAACCATATTCCACTCTATCATCCATTTCTCCTTAAATCCGTTTGATAATTTGATACAGCAGCACAGACGAGCTCATAATAGCCAGACAGAATACCACAAGCAAATAATAGCTCTTGTCCGGCAAAAGCATACTTAAAGTAATCAACAGAATCACTGTAACCGCATTAAGTATAATAGCGCCTATCAATTTCTGCGTGCTTTTTACAACATTTGTACATTCTTCCAGATGCTCCATCATTTCCCGGTCTCCCTTTAATAAATCATCAAGGCTTGTGGAATAAAGATCGCTTAACGCAATGACGCTGATAATATCCGGATACGATTTTTCGTTTTCCCAATTTGAAATTGTCTGTCTGGACACATTGATCTTTTCAGCAACAGTTTCTTGCGTAAATCCGGATTTCATACGAGCATCCTTCAGCTTTTTCCCGATCTCCATATTCGCAGCCCTCCTTTCGGGAACATCTTGCCACATTGCACCTCTATTGTCTATCAAATTGCTTTTACACGAAGGAATTTCAAGTGTCAAAATTGTTTTACATAACGAATGAACGCAGTTTTAAGAACGAATTTTATCTCTTACAGCCTCTGCATTGCTGCATTCAGTATACCACGCTTTTTTCTCTCAGGAAAGCTTCTGCACACAAAAAAACAGACCCCTGCCGTGCTCAAGGCACACAGAGGTCTGATGGCAATTCCGATACTTTTTCTGTTTCAGGGGACGACCGCTTCCCGCCATCGGCACCAACGGCGATGCCATGCGCTCAAAGCGCTGTCGAAGCAGGTGGACAAGCCCCTGCGCATCGTGGACAAAGGCCGCCACCTAACGACCACGAAAAAGGACCCTGCCCGCGGCATTGATGCTGCCACATTGGCCGCCGAAACGGGCCACGCCCAGCCCAGCACCACACTGGTAATTTATACGCAGGTCTACCACAAACAGCCGAGCAGTGAATTGTACGAAAAATAAAAGAATCGCAGCCACACCATTTTGCAAAAACAGCGCGTCTGCGTTCTTTTTATTGGTGGGCCGTGAGGGATTCGAACCCCACTGAACCGGTTATGAGCCGGTGGCTTTAACCGTTAAGCTAACGGCCCGCACAGATGTACTATATAGTATACCAGAAATTATCCGGTTTGCCAAGGGTATGCGGGTCGAAATATGAGATTTTTTTCAGGTCGGGGTCTTAATCGGGTGGGCAGGCGTCCTGCAGGTCGCTGCGGCAGCGCCAGACTGCCAGCAGGATGAAGACAAAGCAGATGATCCATGTCGTTGGCTCGCAGAAGCAGACGGCGCGGTAGCCCCAGACCGGCACGAGCCAGACTGCAAAGATCACCTTGCCGATCAGCTCCAGCGCGCTGGCCAGCAGCGGCTCGATGGTGTGCTGGATGCCCTGCAGCATATTGCGCAGGATCACCAGTACGGCCATAGGCGGGATGATCGGTACGCTGATCTTGAGATACAGCATCGCGTTGGAGATGATGCGCGCATCGCTGCTGCCGGTGATAAGGCGCAGCACCGGCTCGCCCAGCAGGAAGGTAAACGCCAGAACAAAAAGCCACCAGACAAAATAGATCTTCAGCGCTGCGCGGACGCTCTGCCAAATGCGGCTGCGGCGGCCTGCGCCGAGGTTCTGGCTGCTGAAGGTTGCCACACCGATGCCAAGCGCACCGCCCGGGATAAAGTACATCTCTGCCATGCGGCGGGCCGCCGTTTGGGCCGTGATATAGACACTGCCCAGCGCGTTGATGCTGCTTTTGCAGCGCCACGCTGCCCAGATTGTAGATCGCACTCATCAGGCCCATGCTCATGCCGGCCCAGAACATATTCATGACCGCGCGGCGGGCAGACTTTTTGAGATGCGCGCGGGTGAAGTGCAGCTCCGGATAGCTGCGGACCAGATACACTGCGCCCAGCACGGCGCTGATGCCCTGCGCCAGCACCGTGGCTACAGCGGCACCGCGCACGCCCATGCCCAGCGGCCCCATAAAGGCGGCGTCCAGCCCGACATTCAGCACACTGCTGAACAAAAGAAACAAAAGCGGTGTAACGCTGTTGCCCACAGCGCGCAGCAGGGCGGCCTCCATATTGTAGAGCATCGTCAGCGGGATGCCCAGCAAAATTACGGTCAGGTAGGCAGCTGCGCCGTCCCACACCTCGGCAGGAACCTGCAGCACCTGCAGCAGCGCACCGCGTCCCAGCAGCGACACTGTGGTCAGCACTATCGACACCGCCGCCGAAAGGGTGACCATCCAGCCGACGGCGCGGCGGATGCCCTCCCGCTCCCCTGCCCCAAAGCAGCGGCTGACCGTCAATGCCAGACCATTGTTCATGCCGAAGGCAAAGTTCATGATCAGCCCGTACAGTGCGGCAGTAGCGCCGATCTCCGCCAGAGCGGCGGAGCCAAGCAGATGCCCGCCAAAGCGGTGTCGGTCAGGTTGTAGACCTGCTGCAGCAGATTTGAGCAGAAAAGCGGCAGCGAGAACTGCAACACCAGTCGGAACGGGTCTCCCCGGGTCATATCCAGCACGCGGCTTTTGTGTGCGGTGGTCATAGGGGTGTACATCTCCTTCATGGGACTTATAGAGGTCGATGCCCGGCACCGGCCTGCGGTAAGGAAACTATTCCTTTTTACAATATTCTTCACCCAGATGCCTTTTTTCACCAGCACAAAGCCGATGGCGCATTTTGACGATGTCCATACCATTGACGAGCAGATAGATCGCAACGATATTCAGCCCGGTAAAGCGGGACAGGCCGTAGGCCAGAGGGACCGAGACAGCCCAGGTAAAGCAGCTGTCAAACAGGAAGGTGATAAAGGTCTTGCCGCCGGACCGCAGCGTAAAATACGCGCAGTTGGAAAAGCCGTACAGCGGCATGCATAGCGCCGCCATGCAGATCAGCTCGGTCGCCAGCAGGCGGATGGATTCCTCGGTATTATAAATACGCGGGATATAGGGCGAGCAGAGTGCCAGCAGCGTACCCATGATGACACAGCTGGTAAGGCTCAGGGTGATCATGCGCCAGGCCGTGCGGCGCGCCCCGGTCAGCCGGTCGGCGCCCAGCTCCTGCCCGACAACGATGGCCGTGGCGTTGCCCAGCGAGAGGAACACCTCATTGAAGATCTGGGCGATGGTGTTGCAGATGTTCAGCGCGGCCACTGCCTGAATGCCGCGCACCGAGTAGCACTGCAGCAGCACAGCCTGCCCGGCACCCCACATCAGCTCGTTGGCCAGCAGCGGCGTGGAGCGGATCAGGATGTCCCGCACCAGCGCGCCGGGGATCGCAAAGCTGCTGTAGATGCCCCGCAGGAAGGGGTAGCGGTCGCTGCTGCGGTGGGCACCCACCACCACGATAGCCAGCTCCACAAAGCGGGACAGCACCGTGGCGATGGCAGCGCCGGCCACGCCCATGCGCGGGAACGGCCCTATGCCGAAGATGAGCAGCGCATTGAAGATAAAGTTCACGACCATGGCCAGCATACTGGCCTTCATGGGCAGCACGGTCTGGCCGCTTTCACGCAGGGTGCCTGCATAGCACTGGGTCAGGCCAAAGGGGCACAAGCCCGACGAGCATAATGCGCAGATACCCCTCGGCATATTGCAGGGTCGCGGCGGCGTCCGCCGGGGAGGTATCCGCCGCGATATAGGCCCCGATGAGCGAAGGCCCTGCGGCGAGAAACAGCCCGATGGCTGCCGCTGTGATGGCAAGCGCCACCAGCAGCTTGAACCGGAAGGTGTGGCGCACACCCTCCATATCTCCGCGGCCGTAGAACTGCGCGCCGAAGATGCCTGCGCCCGCGGTGCTGCCCCAGACCGCCAGATTGTAGACAAACAGCAGCTGGCCCACCACGGCAACGCCGCTCATAGGCAGCGTGCCGACCTGCCCGACCATGACATTGTCGAGCAGGGACACCACATTTGTCAGGGTGTTCTGTACGATGATCGGCAGAACGACCACCAGCACATGCCGGTAAAATGCGCGGTCGCCGATCAGACATTCCCGCAGCGTCAGTTTTTCCGTTTTTTCCATACCTTCTCCTTTTTTTGCCGTGTACGGTCTATTATACGGTTCGGCGCGCAGACTGTCAATCGGAACTTTTTCACATAAAAAGCCGAGGCCCCATCATCGGGTCTCGGCGTTGTGTCATGCGGCGGCGGTTTCCGGGGTGGCGGTGCCGTACAGGGCGGCAAAGCGGCGCTCGGTTTCCTCGTTCAGGTATTTCTCGTCGGGATAGGCACCGTCGTGCCGGTCGGCGTACTCGTCGGAAATCTCATTCTGCAGCTGGTGGCGGATGTAATCATCCCGGTCTGCTTCGCTGGAGAAGCTGTTATCGTCATAGCAGTAGCTGGCCTGCACGCGCTGGGCCACCTGGGCAGCGGTCAGCCCCGCCGGGTAGGAGGCAACGCAGTCCAGATAGTAGCTGATGCCGTCGTCGGTGTCCTCATCGGCGCTAAAGTGGTAGCATGTAAAGCCGAGCCCGTCGTCTGCGGCCCGCTGCATAACGGCCATACAGTCGGCGGCGAACGTCTCGGCATCGGCGTAGGGGCCCTGCAGCGCGGCGTCCAGGATGCAGTCGTCGCCGCTTTGCAGCGTGTAGTCGCCGTCGGCCTCGTGGAAGAACCGGACCTCGACATTCAGGCTGTTCAGCTTGGCTTTCAGTGCCGGGTCGGCGGTCAGGGCGCTGTACATCGCGTCCGCTTTCTGCGATTCAATGCGGTTCCGGGCGTAATCGCGGGCCGGGTTCCACTCGCTGATGGCGATGGGCAGCAGCGCCGCCGCGCCGACAACGCAAAGGGTGAACGCCGTACCCAGCATGGCCAGCCAGTCAAACTTGACCAGCACATCGGGCTTGGCGCTGTACACGAGCATTTCGATGCCCAGCGCAATGAGGATGACCGGGGAGAATTTTAGAATTTTCAGCAGGTCGAACTGCGGCACAAACTGATAGACCATCAGCAGAACACCGGCTGCAATCAGCACCAGCGCAAACGCAATGCTGCCGACGCGGCGGACCTTTTTCGGGGTGGTTTTTTCATCCATGATTCTATTACCTCATTCTATTTATATTGAGTGGTAGAGGCCGGGCATGCCCGGCCCGCGCGTGTATGGCGGGCACAGCGGCGGTGGGTCAGCGGCGGGCGGGACATATCCCACCCCTACCCTGCGGCAAAAGGCAGACGAGCGGCGTCCGTAAGGCCGCCCCTCATCCGGCGCTGCGGTACCGCCTTTCCCCAAGGGGAAAGGCTTAGCGTTATTCATGCGGATACGGCGGCAGCTCGTCATCGCTGTGCTTCGTTTCGGGGTGCAGGCCCAGCAGCTTGAGGCCTGCGAAAATCAGCAGTACCGCAATGACAACATTCGGTATGCCGGTGATGATGTCGTAGGCGTAGCCGTTGCCCACAAGATTGCACAGCAGCGTATAGAGCCAGGTTGAGATGAATGTCTCATACAGTGCCCAGACGCCGAAGCCGACCAGACCCCAGCCGATCAGCTTGTTGTGCTGGGGGACCAGCTTTTTGATCTCCTCATAATTGCCCAGAACCAGCAGGGAATCCTCCTTCGGCTCACCGGCCGCCATGTGGCGGATGAGGTCATAGGTGTCAAAAAAGCTGTACATCCAGATGACAAGGCAGAGGAACAGCAGCGGTTCAACGACGGTGCCCGCCATCACACAGAGTATCAGGTATCATCGCAATCGACAGGCCGCGCTGCATATAGCCGTAGTACATCTGCCCCGCACCGGGGATGCAGGCGAAGATAAAGGTCAGAAAGCCGTTCTTTTTCATGGTTTATTCCCCCTTGGCGGTGCTGCCGCCGATGCTTTGTGCTCTGATCTGGTCCAGACCGTTTTCCGCGGTCAGGGTAAAAAGCTTTTAAAGGTATCGTCGAGGCTTTTGTAAAAGCCGTTGACGGCGGTGCTGAATTTGGTGCCGAACCGCTCATGCGGGTGGTGGGCTGCTGGGCGGTCAGGACGGAGACATCCGGCAGGCCGAATGTGCTGACCGCGCCCCACAGCACGAAGCCCAGCACCACCGCCGCAGCAGCCGACACATACCGGTTTGTCATGATGCGGAAGCTGCGCAGCCGCATCAGGCTCTGCACCTGCGGGATCAGGTCGCGCATGGGCTGCTTCATGGCCTCGGGCGCGGCCTCGATCAGCGCCGTGTAGCGCAGCAGGCAGTAGTCGCAGAAGCTCAGATGCTCGGCGGCCTCCAGCGCGCCAAGGTCATCGAGCGTGCCGTCCTTCAGCGCGTACAGGCCCGCATCGGTCAGGTGGCCCTCGGCGTCAAAGAGTTTTTCGTTATCAAAAATAAAGGCTCATTCGTTCTGCCTCCTCTCGGTAATTTGCTGGCGCAACAGCAGTTTGGCGCGCCATAGCTGGCTGTTGACGGTTGCGGGCGGGCGGCCCACAAGCCTTGCGATCTCAGCGTTCTCTTTGTGCTCCAAAAAGTACATAACGGCGATTTTTCCGTAGGGCTCGCGCAGGGCGCGGACAAGCTGCTCCAGCTCTGCGGCACCGGCGCGCGCTGCACGCTTTCCGCCGGGTCATCGGCATCGGTGCCGGGGCACCGCGCGGCTCCGGCAGGGCATCGTCGCCCGGGGCATCCACCTTGCGCACCCAGGCGCTTTTCAGGTGATCCTTGCATTTGTTGGCCGCCACCCGCACGAGCCACTGTTTGTAATACTGCGGCTCGCACCGGTCGATAGCCGAAAACGCGGAGAGGAAGGTATCCTGGGTCAGGTCCTCGGCGGTGTGGGGTTCGTGCACAAATTGCAGGCAGACTGTGTAGACCAGTCTTTGATACTGCTGCATCAGCCCGGTAAATTCTTCATTTGTCAGCGCCCACACCTCCTTTGCTTTGTCCTTCTGTATACTAAAACGAATCCCCCGGCGCCGATATGAACAGCACCCCATTTGTTAGACAGTATGATATACTATTTAACAAGTGGGGTGTTTTGCTATGCCAAAAGGAGTACCAAACAAACGATATACGCCGGAATTCAAGAAAAAATGGTTGTAGAAACCATGAAAAAAAAGAACATCTGAGTATCTATGCAGCAATGCAGGAATTTGGAATTAACGACCATAAAATTATAGAGCGCTGGGAACGCATTTATTTGGAAGAAGGGCCGGAAGGCTTGTCGGTTGAGCGACGGGGCCGCAGCAGCACTGGTCGGTCAAAGAAGCTGCCAAAAGAGGTAGAAGAAGATCTGTTGGCCGAAGTGCAGCGACTGCGCGCGGAGAATGACTACCTAAAAAATTTGCAAGCCTTGGTTTTGGAAGACGAGCGACGCCAGCACAAAAAACGCTGGTAGTTCAGAAGCTAAGGCAAAAACACGCACTCAGTATTCTGCTCTCAATCGCTCAACTACCCCGTGCCACTTTCTACTATCATTTGAAGCAGATGCAGAAAGAAGACAAATATGCATTTGTTAAGGAAGAAATCACAACGATTTACCACGAAAACAGGGGCCGGTACGGCTATCGCCGGATCACGGCAGAACTTCGCAAGCGCAATTTCCTCCTGAACCACAAGACTGTCCAGCGTCTTATGAAAGAGTTGGGCTTAGTTTGCCGTGTCAGGATGAAGAAGTACCGCTCTTATAAGGGAGAAGTGGGCAAAATTGCGCCAAATCTGTTAAACCGGGACTTCCGCGCCGAAAAAGCCGAACCAGAAGTGGGAGTCACCGATGTGACAGAGTTCAGTTTGTTTGGAGAGAAGCTCTATCTCTCGCCATCCTTGATCTGTGCAGCAGCGATCTGGTCAGTTACACCATATCGGATCGTCCTGCACTCAGCATGGTAACCACCATGCTGGACGAGGCGTTTGCAAAGATCCCGGCCGAAACAAACCTGATTCTCCATTCTGACCAGGGCTGGCAGTACCAACACAAACAATACCAACAGATGCTCCGGGAGAAAGGTGTTCGCCAGAGCATGAGCCGCAAGGGAAACTGTCTGGACAATGCTGTGATAGAAAATTTCTTCGGGCTGCTCAAAAGTGAGCTGCTGTATTTGCAGGAGTTCCGCTCCATGGAACACTTCAAGCTGGAACCCGTTGAATATCTGGATTACTACAACAACCGCAGGATCAAAGGCAAAGCTAAAGGGCTTGCCGCCTGCAATTCACAGACAGCAAGCCCTTTAGGCTGCTTGAACAATTTTTACTTCAGAATATTGTCTAACTTTTTGGGGTCACTTCAATATTGCAAGCGCGGGGGAAATTTTTAAAAAGTTTTCTTCTTTGGCTTCCCCGAGGGCTGCGCCCGCAGGCGCGTGTCGAAGCGCAACCGCCGTAGGCGGCTCTTAGCGCGGAGACCGAAGCTGTCTGCGAAGCAGACTGATGAGGGGCAGGTGTGCCGTTATCGCCCTTTACCGGGCAGCCACCGGAAGGCCGCCCCTCATCCGGCCTGCGGCCACCTTCTCCCAAGGGGAGAAGGCTTTACAGGTTGATATCCAGCTCCACCGGGCAGTGGTCGCTGCCCATCAAATCCATCAGGATCGCCGCGTTCTGAATTTTGTCGGCAATGCGGTCGCTGACCAGAAAATAGTCGATACGCCAGCCCGCGTTGCGCTCCCGCGCGCGGAACCGCATGCTCCACCAGCTGTACATGCCGGTAGTATCAGGGTGCAGGCGGCGGAAGGAATCGGTAAAGCCCGCCGCCAGCAGCTCGTCCAGCTTGCCGCGCTCCTGATCGCTGAAGCCCGCCGCGCCGCGGTTGGGGCCGGGGTTTTTCAGGTCAATGTCCTCATGCGCCACATTCAGATCTCCGCAAAGGATGACCGGCTTTTCGGCGTCAGCTTCTGCAGGTAGCGGCGCAGGTCATCCTCCCACTGCATACGGTAGTCGATGCGCGCCAGCTCGTTCTGGGCGTTGGGAACATAGAGGTTGACGAGGTAGAAATCCGGGTATTCCAGCGTGATGGCGCGGCCCTCATGGTTATGGACATCCTCGTCCCAAGCCGTACCGCACGCTGAGCGCCGGTGTTTTGGCCCAGACCGCCGTGCCGGAGTAGCCCTTTTTATCGGCGCTGTAGATGTACTCGGTGTAGCCCTCGGGGCGCAAAGTCGGCCTGCCCGGGCTGCATCTTCGTCTCCTGAATGCAGAAAAAGTCCGCGTCCAGCGTACGGAACACATCCTCAAAGCCTTTTTTAAGGCAGGCGCGCAGACCGTTGACATTCCAGCTGATGAATTTCATTGATAAACTCCTTTTTTTCCCCCGTCAAAGGGGTGGCTTTTTTTTTGCTATACCTTTTCATTGCGCTCTTTTGCCATGCACCGCTGGCAAAAGCGGGATCACAAAGCAGGTCACGCGGCAGATCCAGTCCACGACCATGGCCAGCCAGACGCCGACCGCGCCCATGCCCATATTGACACAGAGGATCCAGCTCAAACCCATGCGCCAGACGATCATCGAGAGGATCGAGGTGACCATCGTGAACCGCACATCGTTGGCGGCGCGCAGGGCGTTGGGCAGCACAAAGCCGGCCGGCCACAGCAAAATCGCCACCCGTCATGGATCATGACCAGCGTCCAGGACAGGGCGCGTCTCCGGCGAGAGGGTGTACATCGACAAAATCTGCGGCAGGAAAGAGCAGCACCAGCAGATTGACCGCACCCTGCGCGATATAATCCCACAAAAGCAGCTTTTTTGGTGTAGTACCGCGTCTGGTCAAAGTCCTGCGCGCCGACGCAGCGGCCCGATGACCGTAATCATGGCAAGGCCCATCGCGTTGCCCACAATGCAGCCGATGGCGTCCAGATTGTTGGCCACCGCGTTGGCCGAGATATGTACCGTGCCGAACAGCGAAATCATCGACACCACCAGCACGCGCCCCAGCTGGAACAGGCTGTTCTCAAACGCCGAGGGGATGCCGATATGCAGAATACTTCTGACGGTGCGCCCCTCCAGACGGGTGACAGACTGCGGCGTGATGCAAAGCACGTAGTCCGGCCGCGCCGCCAGCGCCAGAATGATAACCGCACCCACAGCGCGGGAAACCAGTGTGGGCACGGCCACGCCTGCCACACCCATGCGCAGCACAAAAAGACGCAGAAGGCATTGCCGCAGAAGTTGATGGCGTTGACAATGACGGACACCCGCATGGACACCGCGCTGTTGCCGGTGGAACGGAAGATGGCCGCGCCCGCGTTGTAGAGCGCCAGAAACGGAAAGGACAGCGCCGTGATGGTAAAATAGGTCAGGCAGGCTTGCATAACCTCGTCCGAAATGGTGCCAAAGAACAGCCGCAGCTGCCATGTGCGGGTGAGCAGGCAGAACGCCGCCACCCCACGCCGAGCAGTGCGCTCAACGCCACCAGCTGCCCGGCACTGCGGGCCGCGTCCTCTGGCCGCTTGGCACCCAGATGCTGGCTGGTGACAACCGCGCCGCCGGTGGCCAGCGCGCCGAACAGCGTGATGATGAGCTGGTTGATCATATCCACCAGCGACACGCCGGAGATAGCGGCCTCACCCCACCGACGAGACCATAACGGTATCCGCCATACCGACAAGGATTTCCAGCGCCTGCTCAATGATAAGCGGCCAGAAGCAGCGCCAGCGCTTTGTTGGTTTGTAAACCGATCGTTCCTTTTTCACCTTTATATAACATCTCACTTTCCCAGTATGAGTATAGCACAAAAATCCCCCCGCGCAATGCGCGAGGGAGCAGAACACTCGTACCGCAGGGCCTCGATAAGGGTCAAGCTTTGAAAGCGGCCTTAGTTGGCGGGATAGTAGCCGAAAAGTACGCCGATGGCCATACTGGCGGCACTGCTTGCCACGATGGCGGTCAGGCTCGGAGCGGGAGCAGCATGGCCAGCGGCCCCCTGCACCGAGGGCCAGCCCCAGCAGGACATGCCGGCGATGCCGCCGATCAGGCGAGGATGACGCTCTCGGTGATGAACTGCATCGGATCGCCGCCGCCGGGAGCTCGAAGCGCGGGTGCCATCTCCAGGTGCGTTCGGTGACGGGGACCATCATAATGTTCATAACGCCGATGCCGCCCACCAGCGGCGAAGTGCCGCAATGGCGGAGATACCAGCGATACCGTGCGACATCAGAGGACATCGATCAAGCGAAAGAGGCTTTGCCAGACTTGAGGCACTGACCGTCCAGGAGTCGTTGCGAGGGCTGGTAGCTGGCGAAGAAATCGCCGACCGTATCCACGAACGAGGTCACATTGACCGCCGTGCCGTCCGCTACGACCGTGATGCTGCAAACCGGCTGCCCCGGCGATGGACTTTGCCACATCGAGGCGGGATATAAATCCGTCTGGATCGGAATCATCATCGTCCGTGCCGGAGGAAACATGCTGGAATAGCTGTCCTCCGTGTAACGGTAGACGCCACCTATATATAAAAAGGTATACAGGTCCTTGTTGATGGTCAGCGTCACCGCCTTGCCGATGGCATCCTGCGCGTTCCGCCGATGGCCTGCTCAACGAACTTTTTCCGACACACAGGCCACCTTGCGGCCTGCATCCTGTCATCGTCCAGCCAGCGGCCGCAGAGAATCTGCGAATCTGTGTCAAGATTTTCCAGCGTGGCGGCGTTGGCACCGCGACCGTGGCCGTGATGGTCGTGGTCGGGTCGCCGACATTTTTTTTACCGTACCGCTGCCGACCTGCTGGGTCAGCTCGATATGATCGACTTGCCGGGGAA
>VOFK01003311.1_pt1 | contig 46051 bp, 69 predicted proteins | sample 5384121 | NCBI WGS metagenome assembly VOFK01 (sample SAMN12384730, study PRJNA508395) | human gut metagenome | isolation source: healthy gut J | host: Homo sapiens | reverse complement strand
TCTCTCCTCTTCTCCGGCCACTTGCCTAATGGGTTAACTTCTCCATTCCGCAGGGATAGGCGCTCCGCGCTGTCTGCCGCTCTTGTGTTACGACCTGATAAAAACTGTATCCGCCGGAGAGATGGGAACAAGAGAAACCGTACTGCGTCAAAAGCCGGCAGGCCAGATAACTGCGAAGCCCTGTCTGGCAATTCACATAAACAGGCTTGCCCCGGTCTAACTCGTCCAAATGCTCCCGCAGATCGTCCAAGGGAATATTCCGAAAGCCATCCAGATGGCCCCGCTGATACTCCCACGCCGTGCGGACGTCCAGCAGCGTCGCACTGCCATCGCAAGGCAAGTCCTCAACCTCATTCCAATGGAACTGCCGTACCTTCCCGCTCTCCAAATCCTCGATCATAAAACCGGCCATATTGAGCGGGTCTTTGGCAGAGGAATAGGGCGGCGCATAGGAAAGGTCAAGCTCCGTCAGTTCCAAAGCTGTCATTTTTGCGCGAATGGCCGTTGCCAGTACATCAATGCGCTTGTCCACGCCGTCGCCGCCAACGATCTGCGCACCCAGCAGCCGCAGGCTTTCTTTTTCATACAGCACCTTCATTGCCATAGACTGTGCGCCGGGGTAATAGGCAGCGTGCGATGCCGGGAAAAGCACGACTTTGTCGTAGGCGATTCCTGCTGCCTGCGCCGCCTTTTCATTGATCCCCGTAAAGGCCGCTGTCAAGCCGAACAGTTTCAGAACAGATGAACCCTGAGAGCCGGTAAAGCGTCTGTTTCCGCCGCAGATATTGTCAGCGGCAATGCGTCCCTGCTTGTTGGCAGGCCCCGCCAGCGAAATCAACGCTTTCTGCCCGGTTACAAAATGGGTGACCTCTACGGCATCGCCCGCCACACCGCCTACGATCACAACTTTCATCTTGCGCTCTCCACCATTGCGGCGATCTCCGGCTTAGGCCGATAGCCCACCGACTTGGCAACGGCTTTTCCGTCCTTGAAAACGACCAGCATCGGAATGCTGGATACCTGAAAACGCATTGCCAGCTCCATCTGCTCGTCCACATTGATCTTGCCCACCTTGAGGGCACCGCTTTTTTCTTCGGCAAGCTCATGCAGTATAGGAGAGAGCATTTTGCACGGTCCGCACCAGTCCGCGTAGAAATCCAGCAAAACGGGTTTGTCGGAATGCAGTACCTCGTTTTCAAAATTCGCAGCAGTAATTTTCAGTTCAGTCATGAGAGTGACTCCTTTCGTTGATCTTTTATGATTCTTTGTTTTTCAGCTTGCAAATACCCTGCGTCATGGTTGATTTCCATGTTCGCCACATCTTTCTTGTTTATTGATTGTGGCTATATCATACCGCAGGACAAAGTATTTTTCTGTGACGAGGTCACGTTGATAAAAAAAATCCGGTGCTCAAAAAAGCACCGGATTTTTGAAAGATGAATTACGCTTTCCACAGACTGTGGAGGTTGCAGTAGGCGTAGACCGCCTCGACCTCGTCGCCCTCGCAGAGCGCGAAGCAGACCTCCGGCTTTTCGCCGGGATGCAGTTCCTACGCTGATTGCCCTGCTTGGTCTGGAGAGATACCCATTCGATGTAGTGCTCCGGCAGCATGGGGTGCTCCACGGAGCCGACCTTGACATGGACGATGCCGTTTTCCACCGTCCAGACAGGGACGTGCTTCTCCACGGCGGCGTCGGTGGTGCCGGGAACGAGCTCGCTCATCGGCTCGCCGCAGCAGACGACAGGGACGCCTACGTCCTTAACTTTGGCAATGATGTTACCGCAACGCTTGCAAATGTAAAACTTCTGATCCATGATAATTCTCCTTTTCTTTCTTTAATAGTTTTCTGCGTGAATTTCAAAATAGCTCTGGGGATGGTTGCAGGCAGGGCAGACCTCCGGCGCTTTCTCACCGATCACAATGTGACCGCAGTTGCGGCACTCCCACACCTTGACCTCGCTCTTGGCGAAGACCTCCGCCATCTCCACATTGTGCAGCAGGGCACGGTAGCGCTCCTCGTGGTGCTTTTCAATGGCGGCGACCAGGCGGAAACGCTGCGCCAGCTCATGGAAACCTTCCTCATCGGCAGTTTTGGCAAAGCCGTCGTACATATCCGTCCACTCGTAGTTCTCGCCCTCAGCGGCGGAGAGAAGGTTTTCTGCGGTGTCGCCAATGCCGTTCAGCTCTTTGAACCACAGCTTGGCGTGTTCCTTCTCATTATCAGCGGTTTTGAGGAACAGTGCCGCGATCTGCTCGTAGCCTTCCTTCTTGGCCTTGGATGCAAAATAGGTGTACTTGTTGCGTGCCTCGGACTCACCGGCAAAGGCAGCCATCAGGTTTTTTTCGGTTTGAGTCCCTGCGTATTTCGTTTCTTTCATGGTGGATACTCCTTCCTGTTTTTCTGCTTTATTGTAGCAAATTGTAGCAAATCTATGATTTTCTTCTGTGACGAAGTCACATTTCTTTTTATTTTAGACGATTTAGTCTGTTCTTATCCCGCAGCGTGATTGCACCACGCTTCAGCTCCACCAGCCCGTCCTCCGAGAAGCTCTTGAGCATCCGCGCCACCGCCTCCCGCGCCGAGCTGATGTGCTGGGCGATCTGCTCATGGGTCATGCGTATCGTGTCGGAGCCGGTACGCTCCGCTTCGGCAAGGAGAAATTCTGCCAGCCGCTGATCCAATCCCTTGAACATAATCTGCTGCATCGCCCACATCACATCAGAAAACCGTTTCGTTGCCAGTTCATAGAGAAAACAGCGGACATGGAGATTTTTCTCCTTGAGTGCAGCAATGACAATTGCAGGGATAATCAGAACGTCCGTATCCATTCCGGCAGTCATTTGCGTATCAAAGGTGATCTGACTGATCACGCAGGAGGCGGAAAGCACGCATAGTTCGCCCGGATACAGGCGGAACAGCGTTACCTCCCGCCCCTCATCAGAGAGAAGATAGGTGCGGATCTCGCCGGAAAGAATAAGCAGCATTCCGAGACATTCATTGTCGCTGCTGTGAACGAACGCACCCTTTTTATAATGATGGACAAAGGCACTTCGGCGTAGCGTTTCTTGCTCCTGTTCGGTCAAGGATGACCAGAACGGAAGTTGTGTCAGTGTGCGTTCCATATCAATGGCAGCTATGCTTGCCGCAGCCGTGGTCACCGCAGGAGTGACCAGCCTCATGGTCATGGTGGTCACAGTGAACATTGGGATCGTAGCCCAAACTTCCGTTGAGCAATGCGCTCACCGCCGCGTCAGCGTCCCCGCTGACACCGCCGAAGAGCTTGATGCCCGCTTCGGCGAGTGCTGCCTGCGCACCGCCGCCGATGCCTCCGCAAACCAAAGTGTCCACACCGTGCTGCATCAGGAAGCCTGCCAGTGCGCCGTGACCACTGCCGTTGGTGTCAACAATTTCCGCATGGACGATTTTGCCGTCCGTAACTTCATAAAGCTTGAACTGCTCTGTGTGGCCGAAATGCTGAAAAATTTGACCGTTTTCATAGGTAACTGCAATTTTCATAATGGAATCTCCTTTGCAAGTTTTGCCTGATTTTTCCATGTTGGCTCTCTGCATCCGGCAGCAACGGCCGCAGTGAGCTGCCTCCTGTCCTCCGCAGATGCGGTAGTTTCCCCCGGTGATGTGCAGCGGTTTCCCGTGGACAAGACACGCTGCGATCTTGCGCCGTGCGCCTTCGTAAATCTCCTGCACGGTAGAGCGGGAAATGTCCATTTGAGCGGCACACTGCTCGTGGGTTTGCTGCTCCAAGTCAACCAGCCGAATGACCTCGTATTCGTCCAGCGTCAGCAGGATCGGCTCGGTATTCTCGCACTCGTTGGGATAGAATGTATCGACCTGTGGTACGCCACAAATTCGACGGCACCGTGGCGGTCTTGGCATGGGAGCTTTCCTCCCTTTGTATTCGGTATATTCCGATTATAGCACTTTGAGCAGAAAAAAACAATTTTTTCAAAAGCTGCTCTTGCACCATTCCCTTGTCCATCGACCCATTAAGCAGCTTAAAAAAAGGATCGTTCCTTAAATGTCAAATCACCACTATCGAATGCCACTTTCACTATCTGTTGCGGAGACAGTGGTTCATTAACACTCCAAAGATTGTCTCCCTCAATTCATCCTGCCTCCGTCATCTCTGCGTCACTTGCTGGTTAGCAATAACCAAAGCGCAATTCTTTTGGAATGGTGCAAAAAAGCGGCGGAGAACAAGCTCCACCGCCCAAAATGCTTAGACCTTGAATCCTGAAATTGCTCTCCAGAACTCAATCAGCAAGACCTGATAGAGATCTTCATCCACGCGACCGTTCACGCGGCTGCATTTGTTCAGGAGCGATTCATACTGAACAAACAATTTTTCCATAGTATCCTGATTACCGCGCTTTGCGCCCAGAAGCAAATCCTTAAAACGCTCCATAGTATTGTTCCTCCATTGCATTGCGGATCTTGTCGCAAGCATTCTTGCGATGCGTGCTTACGGTACTATCATCTACCTTCAACTTGGCTGCGGTCTCCCGCACGGAAAGATGATCTACATATAAGGAAATCATAACCTCGCACTCTTTCGGCGTCAGCTTGTGCAGATACTTTTTGATTCCTTCCCACATCAGCTTGGACTCGACGCTTTCCTCAATCGGGTTCATCAGCCGCCTGTACACTGTGTCTACCTCGTCACGGCATTTCTCAATGGAAATCTCATCACCTCCCGGATAGGATAATAAAACCCGCAAAAATGGTACAGACGCCAAAGGCGGGTGTACTGTTTTTGTGGGTGTGCAGGGATAGCCGCAAAGCGGCGCAAGGGGGGCGGGTCTCCGGTGGAGACCTCAAAGCGTTTCACGCTTTGAAGCGCCGACCGAGCCGCAGGCGAGACCAGCCTTGTTGCGGCAAAGCCGCCATATCGGAGCGCGGGGGAAAGTTCCCTGTGTGGAGATAAGCCCTCGGCAGAGCGCACACGCCCGCAAGGGTGTATAAGTGCGCCCTTAGTTCCTAAAGGGATTTATTCGGCGTTCCCGCTTTCGGCTCGTTTTTTCAAAAACTCCCGCGCTGGCTCACTCGTTAATGCAAGCCGGAGAAGCGCGGCAGCTTCCTCGTCGGTCATGTTCTTTGCTTCCGGCACAATGCTTTCAAAGACCGCGCCCCGGACAATAAGGCGGTGGCTGCGCGTTCTGCGTTCCTCTTTGGATAGCTTCTGACGCAACATCTTTTCTCGGTTCTCAAACTGCCGGATTTTCTTCTTTCCGTCCTCAATCTCGGCTTGCAACTCCTCGCGGGTTTTCTCTCTCGTTTTCGTCATGGTTGGTCGCTCCTTTCTGCCTGTCGGCATAGAAAAAGGACAGTCGATTTTCTCGGCTGCCCTTGTAGGTGGTTTATTTAGTTTTACTCTATCATTTTCAAGTAAATAAAATAGCTTGCAGTTCCTCCATAACCGTTTTTTGGGTATTCCAGTCGGCTATTATTTCATAGATATACCCGCCCAGTTTAAGAGTGAGTACGTTTCCAACAATAGTTACATCTTCGCTGTTTGTAGCAGGCTTCCCCAATATTCGTCACTCCAACATTTTACACTTAAAATAGTATCGGGTTCTTCTGTAAAACTTAGTGTAGCTGTTGCTTCTGGTGTTTCATACGGCGGGGATAATAATTCTTCACAATCTAAAGGGTGTGCGCTATCGGTAGTTGTACTTATAGAATTTCCATCAACATCTTTTTTCTGCCACGAATAAGCACCTAATAATGCACTGACATAGGTGTTATCACTTACTAAACCTAAAGCAGGCGGCTCTTCCAAAATCACATTGGCAGTTCCAGAGTTTAGTAATTCATTTGCATAGCTATTAAGTGCTTGGCATGGCTCATACTTTGTTTTATAGCCTACACCATCAATTATAAGAAATGGGTTATATGCCGTAATCTCTGTCTGTGTGCCGTCGGTCATAATCAGGGTAAAAGTAACGCCTTGCCCTACATATTCTGTGTAAGAATTATCTTGATTATAGATAACTACATCATTCAAATAGCCTACTAACTCTGAAATATCCTCAATTTCAACTGTTTTGTCTGGCGGCGTTAATTGCACTTTGGCTGACGCTATTTGTGCTGCGTCCAGATTTTTATATGGTTTTTTTTTCCCCACTGTAAACAGAAAGACCATTACCACAATGCACAATAAGACCATGGTCACACCATTGTGATTATTAACCATTTCTTTTTCATAACAGAAGCCTCCTTTATCTTTCATTTTTCTGTTATTTATATAGACGCAAAAAAGAGGAAAAGGTTTCATTATTCATAAATATCATAGCACAAGAGTATGAACAAATCCATATCAATTCAGCCTGTCGGCGGCGTTGTTCTCTCTGGCATACCGCCGTGCTGCTTCCCGGCGTTCCTCGCTGTATGGGGCGGTCAGACGGAAAGAGAAACGCCCCTTTGCAATATCAAACTCCATGCAGCCCGTTTCGGGGTCTGCGTCGGTCTGGCGGCACTGGTCGGGGTGCTGTCCGGCGTAGGCGGCAAGCCGCTTCTTTAAGTCGGTGTTGTGGGTGCGGATATGGATAAGGGGGTCTTTCTCGTCAAACCAAATATCGGTGGTCTTTTCCCGCTTCGTAAGCCCTGTTCTCATATATTATCGAAAAACACAAAGAGTTATAAAGCGATAGCTTTGTCTTTTATGCTTTTTGCCGGCTTAACTATGACATGACATAAACAAAAACAAGCTCCAACACTCAATAGCCTTTTGCAAAAAATCACAAGCCCGCCCTTTTTTTGCAGGGGCAGCCAGCCCTTGCATTTATTGTCGATATCTTGACTGTAATGAAAGAATTGTGATACAGTTAGAGAGAAAAGGGAGTGCTTTATGGATGTTTTTCCATGCTGCGAACAACTGCACGCACTCTGCCCGGTTCCGTTGGATTTCTGCAACCGTGTGGTGGATACCAAAAAGGCGGCGCACAGAAAAGGTGGCGCACAGAGAGCCGTCATCAAAAACTGCCTGCAATATATTTCCACCCATCTGCGCGAGGATCCGCGTTTAGAGGAACTGGCGCACGAATGCGGGCTGTGCAGCCGCAGCCTGTCGCTGAAATTCAAGGCGGAGGTCGGCTGCGGCATACCGGAGTACATCCACCGCGATAACCCACACGGCGTATAATGAACGCAGGAAGGAGGGGAACACCATGGTCTGCGACGGGGATTTTTACCGCCAGTATCTGAACGGCGATGACGCGGGGCTGGAGGCTCTGATGGAAAAATACGGCGATCCCCTGACCCTGTACCTCGACGGCTACCTGCACGATATACACGAGGCAGAGGAGCTGATGCTGGATGTGTTCGCCTATCTGTTCACGAAAAAGCCCCGCATCCGCGACGGCGGTTTCAAGGCGTATCTGTATAAGGCGGCGCGGCACATGGCGCTGCGCCATAAAAGCAAACGAAGGCTGATGTTCAGCCTGGATGCGCTGACCGACGAACCGGACGCTCAGCTGCTGGCGGAGGAGGTCATCGGCACAGCAGAGCGCAACCGCATCCTGCACGGCTGTATGGGCGAAATGAACCCGGACTATCGGGAGGTTTTGTATCTGACCTACTTTGAGGGGATGAGCTACGAGCAGGCGGCAGAGGTTATGGGAAAAAACCGTGAAGCAGATCACCAATCTGGTATATCGCGGAAAAGAGAGCCTGCGCAAATTACTGGAACGGGAGGGAATCACAAATGCGGAGCCATGAAGAACGCTTTGCGGAAACAAAGCGGCGCATCGCCGCAAGACAGCGCAAGGAACAGCGACGACGCGGTACAATCGCCATGTTTTCTGCTACTGCGGCGTGCCTTGTGCTGATTGTGGGTGTGTCCTTTGCCATGCCCGGTGTGGTTGCGGGAATCCGACCCGGCGACTACGCGGGCTATGAAACCGCCGCCAGTATGTATGGCGGGGGTGCGGCACTCGGGTACATTGTCATAGGGCTATTGTCCTTTCTTTTTTGGGCGTGTGCGTGACGGTTCTGTGCTTCCGACTTAGGCAGATGAACCGGGAGGATAGTTCGGACAGGAAAGGCGGGGGGCGGCATGGAGCTGATTGAAAACCTGCTGCAGTTGTTGACTACCTTCCTTGGCGCGGTGCTCTCGGGCATTGCATGGCAAAAAAAAGCCGCAGACAGGCGTACTTTTTGTTGCTTTGTTTCTACGGCTGCTTTGCCTTGGGGTCGCTTTACTGGACGCTGTATCTGCTGCTGTTCCATACCACGCCGCGGGTCTTTTATGTGTCGGAGTTCGGCTGGGTCGCCAGCGCGATTTTTCTGCGGATTTTGCAGGTCACGCTGACCGATTCGGAGGAACGTAGCTTTTGCTGCCGAAAAGCGTGGCTCGCCCCCTTGGTCGGTGTGCCGCTGCTGGTGTTCTACTGCACGTATGGGGACGTTCTCTCCAACCTGATTTGGTGCGGCTTGATGATCTGGCTGTCCTTCTGCGCTGTACGGGGGCTTTTTTATGCGAATACCCGGACAGGCGAAGCGCGGAATAGGCGGTATTTCCACGTCGGCGTGCTCTGCTATGTCGGTTCGGAATATCTGCTCTGGACGGTGGGGTGCTTCTGGTCGGCTACCTCTCCCGCAAGCCCTGCCTTCTGGTGCGATCTGCTCCTGACTCTCGCCCTGTTGGGACTGCTGCCCGCGGTAAAAAGGCGGTGGAAGTATGACCTACATTGAAAATATCTTCCTCTGTATGGTGTCCCCGCTGCTGGTGGCCGCCTTGTGCATGGGCAGGCGGCAGCTCCGCTTTTTTCTGTTCTGTATTGCCGGAATGGGAGTATGTCTGCTTTCCGCCTACATCAACACCTTTCTTGCTGCGGTCTATCACGCAGACGCCCTTGCCGCCACGGCGGAGATTGCGCCGGTGGTGGAGGAAAATCATGAAGCTGCCGCTGGCATTCTACCTGCTGGTGTTTGAGCCGGAGGGTGAAAAAATCAAGCCCACCGCCATCACAGTCGCGCTCGCCTTTGCCACCTTTGAAAATGTGTGTTATCTCATCCAGAACGGCGCCGACCGATTCTCGTTCATCTTTTTCCGGGGCTTCGGCACGGGTGCTATGCACGTTTTGTGCGGCATCATTGTGGGCACCGGGCTTGCCTACACATGGCAGCGCACATGGCTGAAGATTGCCGGAACCTGCGGGCTGCTGGGCGCGGCAATCACCCTGCACGCTATCTACAATCTGCTGATTGCCTACGGCGGTGCAGCGCAGTACATCGCCTACGCCCTGCCGGTGCTGCTGGTAACGGCGGGAAAGCTGTCTGCACTTCGTATGGTACGAAAAGAATAACCGAATATCCGATTCTTGGGAGCTGCTTTTGGGCGGCTCCCACATTTTTTTGTAAATTTTTGCATTTTGGGTGAGAGTTTTCCCGAATTTTTGTACCTATATAGGTGAAAGGACTTTTCACCCAAGACTTCAGCAAACCGGAGAGGAGGCTTCCACCGATATGTATGATACCACAAGGCGGGTCGAGCTTGTCAAAAGGCAGATACGAAAAAATACCCGACGAAGGCAGAAACGCGGCATCGGCAGACTGAGCGCTGTGTGTATGCTGTTGTTTGCGGCACTGATGCAGACAGCGGACAGGTTCGTCGGGCAGGGGCAGACCGCTGCCTGGGGCGGCTTTGGTGCGATGCTGCTGCGGGAGGACGCGGGCGGCTATGTGCTGGTGGGCGTTGCGGCGTTCACAGTGGCTGTTGTGCTGACGGTCGTTTGTATGCGGCTGCATGAACGGGAAAAGCAAAAAAGAAAACACGAGGAGGACGCAACATGAAAAAATTTCTATCCCTGCTTTTGAGCCTTTGCCTGCTGCTGTGCGCGCTGCCCATGCAGGTGCTGGCTTTGCCGGGGAGCATTTTTCCGTCTGAAGGAGCGGTAAAAACCGTCACACTGGATGACGGCTCGCTTTCCCTGCAAAACGAGTACATCCATATGACGTTTCGCAAATTGTGGGGGACCTATGCCTATCTCACGGTTGCGCCCGCTGCAAAGCCCGATGAGGAAAGCATACTGATCGAGCAGGCGCCGCGCTGCACCTTTATCACCTATGACCAAAGCGGGGAAAAGAAAGAGGGCGTGGTGACTGAGCCGATAAAAAGCGGAATTTGTGACCAAAACGCCCAACGGCAGCGCGAATGCCATCAAGGTGGAGTATTCGCTGCTGACCGCCCTCAGCCTGATCAAGGCAAAGGCAACGGTCTACTATGAGCTTGTCCGCCTCCAGGAAAACGGGGCATCGTCCAACGACACATGGGGTGTGCTGGCGTCGGTCGGTACGATTTACATCGACAAAGACAGTATGCCACAGGATTGGAATCGTGACTACGGTTTTCAATGGGGGTATTCGTTCAACTGCTTTACCGCCACGGGACATACTTCCACGCTGGAAAAGTCGGGCGGTCCTGCCATTAAAATGAGCCGTATCACCGTGCCGGAGGGGGAGAACCCGCAAATTACCACCGAAAACTCGGTATTCACCGCGCCCGTGGAAGATCTGCGCACAAAAACCGTTCCCAAAGGGTATTCCAGCTGGGGCGATAAGGACGGCATTTACATCACCGAAGTCTATACGGATGGCTACCCTTGGGCAAATCCCTTTGTGGGGCTGTCGGATTACTATGAAAAAGCTATCACCTCTGTCAGCGGCAAACCGATTCGCGTTGCCTTGGCGCAGACCGTCAGTGTAACACCGGGCGATAAGCCGCTGGATACCTGGGTGCAGTGTGACAGCGCTGCCTATGCCACACAGGGAGAAGACGGCAGTTCGGAATATTACTCCCACTTCCTTTGGGGCTTCCATGATCTGATCAAGGCGGGCGCGGAGAATGTCCCCTCCCGGCCGGATGCGGTGGATGCTGCCATCAACGCCAAACGGCTTGCCGCGTTCGCCGTAAACGGCGGCGTGACGGTGGAGTATGTGGCGGACGATGCCGCGCTGCAAGCGCTGAAAAAGCGGTACGGAGAACCCGTTGCACTGATCAGCGGCGATTATGAGAGCAAGAACGGAACGGAATTCACCTTTACCGGCGGCGCGGCGATGCTCTCGCCCTCCGTCACCGCGACATGGAATAAGAGCAGCGGCAAGCTGGTCATCAAAAAGGACGGCACGATCGAACACAGCGGCGTAAGCCTGAACGCGCCGAGCTTCAAGTTCTATCAGCCGAAAAACGGTGCAGAGAAAGACCTGCAAATCTCGCTTACAAAGGACGGCTTTGCGTTCCAAATCGAACCCGAAAAGAACGAAGCCATCGTCTTTGTGGACATTCCCTATGCCGCGGTGAAGCTGGAAAACGCAAAAGCCGACGCGGCGGGGAACCTTGTGTTCAGCGGCGACATCGGTTTCCGGACCATCTTCAACGGCGCTGAGTTCTCGATGGAAAAGCTGGGCTACGGCTTGAATACCAAAAACGAGTTCAAGGTCAACGGCGTAAAGGCCACAGGCAGCTTTGACACCGCAAAGCTGATGGCGCTGGATCTTACCAGCATCAGCGGCGAGGTCAACACCTTCAAGGGTGAGGAAAGCTATGCCTTTGAGTTGGAGCTGAACGCCTTCGACCTGTTTGAAACGGAAGCATCTTTGGCGCTGGTACGCAGCAAAAAGGACGGCTCGCTCATTCCCGATGATCTGTGGTTCTATGTCAAGTCCAGCCCCGGCATCCCCCTTGTGCCGCCCGTTCCTGTCGGGCAGCTTAACGGCGGCGGCGCGGGTTTTATGAATCTGGCAAAAACCGTGAACGGCGACTACTTCGCCATCCCGCCCATCAAGCTGCGGGGTGCGCTGACAGGTACCTATATGCATCTGATTGAGGGTACAGGCAATGTCGTTCTGGGACCCAGTGAAATTTCCCTCAAGGCAACGGATGTCGGCATCGTCGGGCTGGGAAAGAACGCGCAGATCATCGACAGCTTCGGCTATTCTCTGCAGCTCAACGGGCAGGAGCGTACTTATAATGGAGTTACCTACAAGGGCATCTACTTCGGCGGTTCGGAGGAACTTGCCCTCAATCTGCCAAGCAAGACGCTGGACATCTTTACCATAGATAACGCAATCAAGCTGGGTGCGTTCGGCGGTGCAAACGAAAACAAGGACACCGTGTATCTCGGCATCGGCGCCAATGGTATTGTCGAGGGTAAGCTGCAGATTCCGAGCAGCCTTGGCATCCCGTTCCTCAGTGGTCTTGAACTTTCCAGGACGGACATCGATCTGATCGTGGGCGGGCAGACGACCTTCCCCGTCAGAAACGCCAATGTCAGCGAGAGCATGGAGCAGGCGTTTAAGAATGTGGATGTCTACCTCGGCGCGATGGCGGGCGTAGACATAAAAATTATTGACGCCCGCGTGTGGGTGCTTGTGCCGCACATTGTGCAGACCAATTTCCGCATGGGCGGCGGCTGGGACATCGAAACCAAGTGGCTCGGCAAGCTGCCCGAATGGGACTGGTCAACAAAGGGCGTTGAGCCGCTGGTGCAGGGCGTATCGCTGGAAAACAGCGGGGAAGAGCCTGCCATGCTGATGGAGCTGGAAACAGCGCCGCCTGCAAACGGCGGCAGTACGGCAAACATCACGGTTTCTGCCGCTCCGGGCGAAACGCCGTACATCGTGCTGGCGTTTGACAACAGTGTTGCCGACGCGGAAATCCAAACCGCTTTGACAGTTGCAAAGGAGGACGGTTCGCCCATTTCCATTCACTGGATCGCCAACGACGGCGATATTGACCCCAATGCGGACATCAATGCGACCATTCTGGCGGACATGAAAAAGTCGGCAGATGACGGCAAGCAATACCGTATGGCGGTTTTGCGCCTGAACGAGGGCGGCAACTATACCGTCAGTACGAGTGCGCTGAGCTTTACCGATGAAAAGGGCTTTGCAGTTGCACCGTTTGAAAAGCTGGATCTGACGCAGAACGGCACTACGCTCACCGGCGGGGTGAAATACCCCGCAGAGAACACGACCTACACCCTGCGCACCTATCTGGGCAGCAAACCCGGCGAGGCAACCTACCTTGTGGACGAACAAGTCGTGAACACCACCCAAGGCAATACGGTCAACATCCCCACAAAAGGTACGCTGATGCCGACGGGCGAATACTATGTATCCTCCTTCCTGATGACGGAAAAAGACCACCGAGGTCAGCGAGGAAGACGGAAGTACCAAAAATGTGACCGTCCTGGCCGCCATCGACAGCCAACAGTTCGCCACCCCGGTTAGATACACCAACAATAACCCTTACCAGCCGAACGCCCCCACTAGTGCCACGCTGACATTCACCGGCAACGAACGAGGTCATGCGCGCCGAATGGCAGAAGGTGGATAACGCTAACGGTTACCGCGTGACAATTTATCAGCAACAGAACGGTGGCTGGGTCGATACCGGCTTTGGCTATGACCTGGACAAGGACACCACCGCCATCAATATGGCACTGACCGTGGGCGGCGAAGAAACGCCGGAATCCAAAAATCTGACGGCAAACCAAACCTACAAGGTCGGTGTAAGTGCCTACACGGAGCCGGAGGACGGCGCAAAGTATTACAGCGCAGAAACCGAATCCTCCGGCGTTCTCCTGCCGGAATACACGCCGCTGAACCTTGCCCTTTCCGTGAACGGTGAGGAATGCACGCAGGACGAAAACGGCGTGTACCATGCCTATGTGGGCGGCGGCAGCAATTCCCTTTGCTGTGACCTGCGAGGGTGCCGACAGCATTACGGTCACACGCATGGATACCGAAGAGACCCTCACACCGGACGGGTCGAACACCTTTGCTATCCCCGATTTTACAGGCACGCTGATGCTCCGCGTAAACGGCGTGAAGGGCAAGGACGTGACCAGCGTGTTCCTGCTGGTAAGCAGGGACACCACCGCCCCGATGCTGACCCTTTCTGCACCGATCTTCTATGCGGACAGGGCTGCGGGCACCTATCAAATCACCGGCACAGCGGATGCCGGCAGCGAAATCCTTTACGGAAATAACAACGAAAGCGTTTATGCCGCAGGGGACGGCAGCTTTGCAATCCAAGGAACGCTGAAGGAACAGCAAACCAGCGATGCCCTGTATATCCGCGCGCAGGACAGCGCCGGAAACCTCTCTGCATGGCAGTCTGCCTTGGTGGCGCGGCAGGTGCAAACGTATGCGGTCACCGTAACAACGGACGGCAACGGTACTGCTTCTGCAGACCTCGCCGCCGCTGCGGCAGGTACGAACATTTCCCTGAGCGCCACACCGAATACGGGCTATCATTTTAAAGGGAGTGGCAGGTCATCAGCGGCGGCGTGACCATCGAGAACGACAGATTCACCATGCCGGACGGCGACGTGGAGGTCAAGGCAATTTTTGAAAAGGACGCAGCGCCTGCGACCCCCGCGCCCACTGCCACCGCAAAACCGGAAAGCAGCCCGACCCCCCGCACCCACTGCTACTACCGCAAAGCCGAACAGCAGCCCGACCCCCGCGCCTGCTGCCACTGCAAAGCCGAACAGCGGCGCGACCCCCGCACCTGCTGCCACTGCAAAACCGAACAGCGGCGTGACCCCCGCAGCTACTACCACTGCAAAGCCGAACAGCAGCCCGACCCCCGCACCTGCTGCCACTGCAAAAACCGGAAAGCAGCCCGGCCCCCGCACCTGCTGCCACTGCAAAACCGGAAAGCAGCCCGGCCCCCGCAGCAAAGCCCCCTGTATGGTGGGTCATGCTGCCGATTGCCGGCGGCATAGCGCTGGCTGGCGGTTTCATGATTTTCAAAAAGAAGCGCCGCAGATAAACAGCGCTTGACCGCAAAAACGGAATAGGTCACAGCGAATCCCTGAACAGCCGTCACGGTTTTACCCGCCGTGACGGCTGTTGCTGTTATACGGGCATTGTCGGTTTTCACGAATCTGAGGATGGCTATATGGTCAGCTTTCCGGATACAGAAAACACGCAGACGCTTATTAACGACTACAAAGCGCGTCTGCGTGATTTGGAAAACAATATCTGGCAGCACTAAACTGCCATGAACTCTAAGGCGGGCTTCGACCCGCCTTTTCTTTATGCAAAATCATTCTTGCTTCTTCCTTTCACCCGGTTTCGTTGTGATGAGCTGATAGACATCACTATCCTTGGGTTCCAGATTGGTGAACGGCAGTACACTGTTGCCCATCTTGATGATGCCGTGTCCCTCGCTGGCGTTGCGCAGAAATTCCAGCTGCGGCCTGGACAGCCCGTACAGGCGTTGCGTTTTCGTAAAAAAGCGTTATAATTGAATCAGTTAAATCAAAGGAGGTATCAAATCATGAAATCACATAAATACTGGTCCTTAGGCGCACTTTTCTGTATGTTGGGATGCATTTATTCTGGAATCAAAAAATCTATGACTGTTCATAAATACTTTGCCTATTCTTCATTGCTTTGTATGGGCATGTCCATTTATTCCGGTCACAAACTGGTTTCTCCAAAGAAGAAAAAAAATAACTAAACCAAATAATAGTGAGAATAGTTAAACAAAAAAATCGCCTTTATTCATAAAAGACAAAGTTGCTGGAGAATTTTTTCTCCAGCAACTTTCTTTATCTTTAAGCCATTGAAATACAATACTGTCCTATCAGCTTCATCCAACTATTATATTTCAATCACAAAGATGCGCAGCTTCGAATACTTTTAACTTTTTTAGAAGAAATTTGAAAAATTCTGCGAAAATTTCCGGGAACGTGTTCTCTTATACTATAGGAGGGTTAAAAGCCTCTGAAAAAGAGAATAGCGTCCTCTGTTTGTACCGCATTGGGGAAGCAGCGCCACGACCGGAAATTCGCGAGCGTGCCAAGGTGCGAGAAAACATACTGCACTGGCCGTAAGGCCATTGTAGGGCACAGCGCCGGGAAAGGTTGCCTGTCTGGAATTGCAGAGGGAGAAAAACGCACAGCTATAACGACAGATCGTGCCGTGGAAAGATTGCTTCTCTTTCCACGGTATTTTTGTATCGTTATAGAATGACGTTTACCCAAATTTCAAACAGACAGAGGTGTTTTATATGGGATATTCGCGTAAAGACGTTGAGAAATCAAAGATGAATGCTAAGAAGTTTGTCCGGTATCAAGAAGGAGCTGAAAATACAGTCTTGGCCTGACAAAATTTCAAGAACTCGCCAAGGAAGCTAAAGCTGTTTACAAAATTGACAAGGTTGCTTTGGTAAACTGTGAGATTTTTGAACGCTATCTAGAATCCTTTCATATTCTGTAATCAAAGCCATAAATTGTACATTGCTAAATTCGGAAGGGCAAATTCTGAACTTGACTCTCTGCTTCACAATAAGTATACTGTTGTTGTGGAGGGATGAGAATCTGTAAATCGTGCTATCAAGCGAATCATTGCAGATTACAATGCGGGCGAAGAAGTGGCATCAAAGAAACAGCACCGTAATGCGGTTTTGCTTCCAGACTTTTCTGCACACAATTTGCGTCACACATTCTGTACAAGGCTTTGCGAAAAAGAGGCCAACCTGAAGGTTATCCAATCGGTTATGGGGCATAAAGACATCCAGACTACGATGGACATTTATGCCGAAGCAACCGAACAGAAAAAACAAGAATCGTTTGAACGATTGGCTGCAACACTGGATGTTTTTTTAATCAGCGAAGAAGGGCTCTTACTGAGTATTTCTTCTGACAGCAAAATTCTTCCAAGGACAGCAAATTAACATCAAATACACGAAAGTAATGGTGAATCACGAAGGATCACGAATATTTGGGAATCACATAAAACAGTGATAGTAAAGCATCACGAAGTGTTGTGAATCAGTTCCGAATAAAGTCCCCACGATGAAGCCCATTGACCAGTAAATTGTCAATTTAAGCACAAAAAAGCCTGAAATTTCTTGATGATACGAGAAATTTCAGGCTTTTTTCTTTTGGCGGGTTTCTAACTGAAATCATGCCCTACGCCAATCTTACGCCAAACGATGTATAAACTTATGCAAGAGAAAAAAAGAGCGTTGTTCTCGTTTGGCATAAAATAAGAGCTGACGGGGGTAGATGTAGGTTTACGGTCTCTTGTAGTAAGAACAGGCTTTAATTTTTAATAACGGTTACACCGTTTTCAGATGACTTAGAAAGAGTTTTACGCACTCTGCAAAATTCTTTCTAAAGCGTTTCTATATGTTATGTCTTGCTCCTTCGTTCGCTTGGATGCCCCTTTAGGGTGCTTTCCGGCGCGAAGGAGCTTTTTGTTTTCGTGGCGGCGGAACAACAGACTATCAATATTTTCGGATGTGTACTCTAAGCCGTTCTGGTTCAGCACACGGGCGCAGCGCGCCAGACACATACTTGCCAGCCCGTAATCCTGCGTAATTACAAGGTCACCGGGATGTACGCGGTTTACTAGTGCAAAATCTACGCTGTCGGCACCTTTGTCAAAGGTCAATGTCTGTGCGCCGTCACGCTGGACTTGGTGGGCGGTATCGCATAGGATCAGTACGGGTACTTTGTACTTTGCGGCTGTCTGCACAGTCAAATCCACCACCGGGCAGCCATCGGCATCTATTAGAATTGTCACGTTACTGTTTCCCTTCCATAACCCAAGCAAATGCTCTTGCCGTCCGTAGGTCGACATCTTTGAAGTGGCCGCCTGTGTTCCATTCCAGCGCGTTGTCTGTGCTGCGCCGGGTCAGGGCACTGTGCAGGGCTCGGATGTTGTCACCTACTGATGCCATAGTCTGGTTTTTGGTGTGCTCCTCGCGGTCACCAAGGCTGAGGTAAACGCGCTGCGCTTGGATAGGGTGCGCCGCTTCGTATTCTGGCCAACCGGGAAACCACACGGACGGCGAAGCCGCCGCCACGCCATACAGCGCGTTCGTTTGTGTTGCCGCCCACAGAGCAAACAGTCCAGCCAGTGAGTAGCCGCCTAAAATAACCTTACAATCTTCCTTTATAGAATACTGCCGGCGAATGCCCGGCACAGCCTGCTCCAGCCATGCAAGCGTATCTCCTGCCCTGCCGCCAAAGCCCTGCTTGCCCCATACGGGCGGTGCAGGCCAAGGCGACAAATCGTCGTTCCAATCCTTGACTTGGACAGCGGCCAGCAAAAATGGTTGTGTGGTTTGCCGATGTATGGCTTCAACTTCTCGTTCCATCCCTGCAAGGTCATGTTCATCCACCATTTGCAGCAGCAGGTATTCGGCGCTGGCAGTGCCGTAGATGCGGCAGGTTCTGTTTTGTATCTGCAATAATTGGTTATCCATAAAAATGACGATTCCTTTCCTTTGCATTATAATGCCTGTACACCAAAGAATCAAGATTGCGCCGGATGCACTGCCTTGAAAGTTTTTTGCTGCACTTGCATTACATCTGCACAACATCCGCATTGCGCTTGTATATACGTGTATAATCCCGCGTATTACAATTAGTATGTTCAAAATAGGGTTCAGCCAAAAAGGTTGGACATTTTCACCCAGAGTCGTACCTGACTTTTTTCAGGCGCGGCTCTTTTGTTTTGGGCAAATTCAGATTTGGGAGGTTTTGCAGATGACCGTAATACGTCCGCCCTGACGCAATGATTACGCAATAAAAAGTCGAATACGCAAAAGGGCGTATTGATTGCGTATTAGCGGCCTGTGGCTATGCTGCTGGCAGTGCTTAATACGTCTTTATGCGTCCCTTATGCGCAATAAGGATGGTGATTTTATTGAAAAACCGCGCAGCGATCTATCAGCGGGAAGCCGTTGAAATGCTGCATAACATTTCGCTGTACCCCGATCTGACCGAAGAACAGCTTTGCCGATTCTTCCCCGAAAAGGAAGCGACAGCAAAAACTTTGCTTGCCCATATGCTGAAAGAGGGCCGTATCTTTTGCGCCGGGAATGACCGCTACTACGCAAATAGAGAAGTGCAAAGCAACGCCGTCAGGGACTTATCCCGCTGTGTCTGGGTCCTGCTCGACTTCATAGATCAGGTGGAATACCACACCGTTGGAGAATTTCCGGCAGCGATCCTCTGTTTTGCAAATGGAGAACTGTATGAAATCGTGCCTATCCCGCAGGGCAAGGAAACTATGATTTGCCAGCTGCTGCGACAGCCACAAAAAGATGCCGGCAAGCGCATTGTGGTGGTCGATGATGCTGCCCAGATTGAGTTGCTGGATATTCCGCAGGTGGCCGGGTTCTGCACGGTGGCCGAAGACGGCACCGTCAGCTACTACAAAAAGGAGGCCGCACTTGAATCCTGACGTACTTTTGAACCTCATCCGCTTGGAGCAGCGTGGACTCATCGACATTCACAAAAAGCTGTACGAGATGGAGCATCTGCTGCCCATACCCGACCCGATGCAGTTTGCCAAAACTGCCGAGAGTGCGGCGCTCCTCAGTGAGAAAAGCACGGCACATCTGCGCAATATGTTCTTTTCCGTCTCCAACGAGCCGCCAATCTATTACTCCCCCAAGGCAGCCGAGGTATGATTTGCTTGCCTGCCGATTCATTGTTCCCATCGGCGCGGCATGGCCGCTGCGGGTGCTGTCGTTCCTGAAACTGACGTTTTTGGAGGGCATCTCATGGAAAATCACTCGCCGCCTGTTCCATGTGGATGCCCGCAGTTCCTGCGAGAAAAAGGTCATTCGCCTTGCCCGGCAGACTCCCCTCTCCTGTGCGGAAATTATTAAGAGTATTGAGATGGACATCCGTCGCCTGAAGGACGGCTACGATGTGCTGGACAAGCTGTACGATGGCAATGACCTGAATTGCGACAACTTCGCACAGGCTGTCCGAGAGTACCGTTGCAGTCGCGAGGTCATCACAGCGGTGGCAAACCTTTATCTGCGGCAGCAGATTATGCTTGATACTTACTGATACGATAACTACCAAAATGAAAGCGGAAGATTCCCGCTGTCTTAAATGAGAATCTTCCGCTTCTTATTCATATTATTGCTGTGGGACTTTTTCCATCAGATCATCTATACTGCAATGCAGTACTCGTGCCAAGCGCAGCAAGGTTTCCCCTTGCGCCTTGTTAATGTCTTTCTGGCGTTGCTCATATTGCTGGATGGTGCGCACAGGGATTTCTGCCTGTCGTGCAAGTTCCGACTGGCTCATTTCGGCCAATGTGCGCAGGCTCTTTAGGTTTGTTTCCGGCTTTGCTGCACGATACAGTTCGTTCATCTTATCTACAAACTGGCGAACGTCCATTTCATGGTAGGGCGTATACAGCATCCGCACCTCGGAAATCGGCACAGCCTGCTCAATTTCAGAGAAGCGCAGCCCGGTATCCCACTGGTAATATGCGATAGCCCAGCCCGTCCAGTATTCGGGACTGCGGTCATACGCATAGGATGCCTTGCGTAGGTATCTGGCTCCCCCGCCTGTTCCAGTACCTTGCGGGCAAGTTCCACACCGGAAGTGCCTGCCAAAATAGTGCTATCTCCCAGTTCAAAGCGGCGGGAAATCTCGCTCATCAAGAACCAGTTCCATGCGGCTTTCAGCGGGTACTGTAAATCATTGACCATGTAGTCCAACATACGCGCAAGACATTTTTGTGCAGCGGTAAGATAGTTTTTATCGTAAGCGTGGATCACTGGGCTTCATCTCCTCGTCAAGGATGGTTGTAATGTAAAGATCTCCCCTTTGGCGGCGGTTCCGCTCTACATCAAAGTATTGGCGGCGGGCGGTCTGGTCACGGAACGCTTTTCGTTTATACCATTCTTTGGCGTCTGCTGTATCATAGCCCATAAATTTCAGCTGCTCAAAGGCTTTTCGGCTTTTCAGTACAAATTGCTGACCCAGTTTGCCAAGGCGCATAGCGTTACACAACTGGCGATACGAGATTGCACCGTTGATAAAGTCAGAGGCAAAGGAGAAGTAGCTGTCATCGGCACGATAGCCGATAATGACATCTGCCGTTTTGTAGTCCAGATGAAAATTCTGTAAGAGATAATCCTTAGCTTCCGCCGCCAGTGGTGTGGACGCATCAAACTCACGGTTTTCAAGCAGAATCGTCAGCCAGTGCAGCATTGTATATTCCGGGGCATTCAAATCGAGAATTGTCAAACCGTCACATTCGATTTGATATTCATTTGCATAACCGTTGTGGTCAATACTTACGCCCCACTCTTTCGCCATGTTCGGGTTTTCGGTGCAGTAGAAGCCAACGCCATAGTCATTGTAGGGCTTTCCATAGCCATATTGGGGCTTTTCAATAATGTGATCCGAGCCGTGATAAATCGTCTTTTTCATCAGACCACCTCCTTATTGCAATTATACTCCTGTGGGAGTATAATTGCAAGCACGATATTGCTATCATAAAGAAGTCTACACAAAACTCGCCGTTGACAACCACAAGATATAGTATTATAATAACCTCGTAAATGATTTTTATGCTATATAAGCATACGCTGTTATTTTTGTAATCGGTGCCGGTAGCAGATGGCATTGCGCTGAATTGGGCGCGGTGTTTCCTCTCCCTGCCGGCACTTTTTTATATAGATATTTCCTGCCATTGGCAGAAAGGAGTGAACCAAGAATCAATCCGCATCCCGCATGGCCGCCGAACAGTGGCCGCACCTTGGGCTGCATCAAGTGTTCAGAATGGACACCTGATGCAGCCTTTTTTGTTTTTGTGAAAGGACGGTAATCGACAATGAAATCTGACAATGCCATCTGGAATGGCACAGGCATTTTTGTGGGTATCATCGTAGCCATCGCCGCGTTTGTGCGCGGCGCACTGCTGCTACCGCTTTGCTTGCTCCGTCTGGGGGCTGTATGTGCTGCACCATCTGCGGGGCAGTCTCCCGGCAGTCCCCAAGAAGAAAGCAAAGGCTCCCCGCCGCACCAAGTTTGTGGTGCCGGACATTGAGGATGAACCTCTCAGCGACATTCTGCTGCTCCATGTGAACCAGCGCATTACCGTTGCACTTCGCACAGCGGGCAGCAATATCACATGGGAATGGGCCACCAAGGACCCGCTTGCTATTGTTAAAGAGGGTGGGCGCTGCCTGATCCGTGTTCACGGGTTGGACAGCTTTGAGAGTGCCGAGGTCGTGATGGACAAACAAGCGCATCTGCGGTGCGAGCTTATCAACACCGTGCCGCTGCGGCCCATCCCCACGGCAGACGCACCCGAAACACCGCGCATCCCCGCCGAGACTCCCCCGCTGCCCGACCCGCGCATTTGGTACGAGACCGAGGGTCGCGCAGCGTTGGAGGGCATTGTGGCTGACCTCAGTTCTCGCGGGCATCACTCGATGACCGTGCAGGAGGACGGTCACATCCAGCTTGCGGACGGCAGCACATCGGTGCTCCCGGAGTTGCACGGTTTCCCACCTGTTGGATGCTGGGAAAAGCTGAAACAGGTCTTTGCGGGAGATGGGCTGGCCGCCGAGGAAACTTCCGGCAAGCTGGTTCTCTCATGGTGAGGAGGTTTCGCGTATGAAGTCCGGTGTATCTTTACAGCAGATGTTGACCGAAGTAAAGCGGCAGAGCGAGTCCAAGGAGGACTACCTCATTGCCCCCAACCGCCTGCGGATGGAATCCTACGGCAAAGAAATGTTTCTGCACCTGTCGGACGACAGTGGCACCGAGCTGATCGAACCCATGACTATTACTGGCATCGCGCATCGGCAGATCGGCACGCACCTGCGCATCCCCGCCGCCTACTATGACCGTATGCGGGAGGAACGTCCCGACTTGCTGGCCTACAATGCCAACACATGGTTCAAGCAGGAAAGCAGCCAGCGCATGCTGCGTACCTTGGACGGTTCTGCCCGCGCATATTTGAGTAACCGATATCGTCGCATCGACAATATCGACATTGCCGGGGTGACACTGCCGATTCTCGGCGGGCTGCCTGATATCCGCTTTGAAAGCTGCCAAATCACCGAAAGCCGTATGTACATCAAGGCCGTGAACCCCCGCTTGCAGGCGGAGGTTTCCCCCGGCGACATTGTGCAAGCAGGGGTCATTATCAGCAACAGCGAGGTCGGACTTGGTTCCGTCAGCATCCAGCCGCTGATCTATCGGCTGGTGTGCAGCAACGGTATGGTCGTGAATGAAGCCGCCGCCCGCCGCAACCATGTGGGGCGTGTTACCGACAGCGAGGAAAATTTCAGCGTCTACTCGCAAGCAACCTTGGACGCCGAGGACAAAGCCTTTGTCATGAAAATTCAGGACACCGTGCGCGCCGCCGCGGAAGAAGCGCGGTTTTCGCAGGTCGTCGGCAAAATGCAGGAGGCAAAAGCCGCGCAGATGGACACCCATGATGTGCCGACTGTCGTCAAACTTGCCAGTAAGGAGTTCCACATCACCGACAGTGAGAGTACCGGTGTGTTGCAGCGGTTGATTGAATCCAACGATTTGACGCTGTACGGTTTATCCAACGCCGTGACCCGCCACAGTCAGGATGTGGAGAGTTATGACCGCGCCAGTGAACTGGAAAGCATCGGTTACAGTACCTCGTCAGCTTTCCCGATGACGACGGCAAGGCCGAGCAGCGGATGGCCGAGTACAAGAAACGGCTTGTCGATCTCGATAACAACATCTGGAATCGGTAATTTGTGCGACCCGCCGGGGAAAATTCAATATAATTAAAGTAATAGCCCCTTCAGCTGAAATCGCATCAGCGGAAGGGGCTGTTATTATGATTTATCGGTATTTCTAACCTCTTATATGCTCTTCTTCATCTTGTCGACATTTTGCGCCAATCTGCCGCATCAAGGACAAGGCCGGTAATGAACGTAGCAATATTCAAGAAGAATGCCAGTATAATAGAGGATATCGCAAACTGCCAATATTGGCTTTCCAGAGCGATGGCATTTTGACAGGTGCAGTGAGTTCCCGTCCTAGTAAGCAACAAATTGTACCTGATCATATTTTTTTGTCATTCTGCAAAGTTCAGCGGCGTAAAGTCTGTGCTGCCTGCCAGCAGGTCGTCCAGCGCTATGACGCCGTAGACGTCCCAGTTCATCGGCCGGGTGTAGGTCGTGCCGTCCTTGTCCACGTCGTGTACCGTGCCGGTTTTGGTGTCGTAGGCGGCCAGCACGCGGCCCTGCTGAGCGTCCAGGATGCGGATATTCCGCACGTCCTTGCCAGGCACATAGCGCTGCTGGGTCAGCTCGGTTTTCACGCCGTCGCGGCAGAAATACTGGCGGGTCGTGTTTTCGCCCGTACCGTTGCCGTTTTCATCGCAGCCGCATTCGTCCACCCACACCAGCCAGCCATCGGCAAAGCCGGTCAGGGAGTAGTAGCACTCCCACCCTGCGCGGGTTGTGGGAAAGCCGTCTGCCACAGGGGTAAAGCTATCTGCTGCCGCGTTCAGATAAGCGACCTCCCCGCTCTGGTAGTTACAGTTGGCAAGGCCGCTGCGGCTGCCCTCGGTCAGGATATGGTAGTCGTTTCGGTAGCTGATCAGGTCGCGCTTTTCCATACCGTCCCCTGTCACAAACACCGTGCCCGCATCGCGCTCATAGCGCTGCTGCGGTGTACAGCTCCCATCGGCCAGATCCACTGTGCAAATTTGTATTGCCTCGGTTCGGGCGTCTGTTGACTGTATCGTCTTGGCAAAGGTCATTTGCCGACCGCTGACCTCCAACAGCGTATACATTTCGGGGCAGTACTCCCCAGCCCCATCGGCCAGATCATCCCATCTGCAGACCTTCTGCGGTTGCCCGCCCGCTTTGTCCACGGCCCACAGCGTCTGATGGCAGTCATCGTCCAGCACGCTGTAATACAGGTTTTTATCGTCCACGGCCACACCGCGGCCCACGACGGACAGACCCGGCTCCACATCCGCCAACAAAGTCCGCTCTGTGTGGTTGGCGTTGATTCTTTCCCAGCGGTAATAGCTGGTTTCATCGTTGTAATAGAAATTCAGCAGATAGACTTCGTCCCCATCGCCGTAACAGAGTGTGGTGTTTCCATCGCTCCACGCGGGGCAGGTGTCGCTGTTGTGGGCACAGCCGGGCAGGCTGCAGACAGGGCGCGCATCGCCGGTCTGCTCGTCGATGGCATAGATCAGCGCACGACCCATCGTGTCGGTATAGTTGATTTCCCAGTCGTTGAACACCTGATAATACACGCCGTCCGCAGCGGCAGTCAGCAGCCGCAGGGCGCCGCTGCAGATGCTTTGCGGCTGCTCGGCGGGGGCCGCTGTGGCTTCCGTGGCCGCAGTCGGTGTCGGCGTGCTGTCCGCTGCGGCTTGTCCGCAGGCTGTCAGCGCAGCGCCAGCGCGGCAGTGATGGCAAGATATTTCTTCATGATATTTCCTCCCTATATTGCGTGTTCAGTGCTGCAAAGGTCTGCGGCGTCATGCTGGCGGCGGAGAGCGTCACGCTGTACCCGCCGGCGTTCGCCACGGCGTAGACCTGCGCGGTCTCACTGTAGCCTGCTGCGCCGAAATCCCGCACGGCTGTGCCCCAGTCCGGGTACTGCCAGTCGGTAAACTCGTCCAGCCCCAGCAGGGCGCAATACTGCGCCACAGCGTCATTGGCCAGCGTATCGCCCCTGCCCCAGATCGTTCTGGTAGTTAAAATATAGCGGTGCATCGTCGCTGGAAAGAATCAGCTGGATATACACATGCTCGGTATCGGTGTCTGTGTAGATTTCTTCCGGGCGGCGCACCAGCTGCGTCAGGCCGCAGGGCGCAGTGTACAGCTCCCAGCTGCCGTAGTCCAGACGGCAGACCGAGAGTGCAGCGGCATAGCTGTCATCGCACAGCAGCCCGGCCTCGTGCAGGGCACGCAGCGTCCGGCGGGCGCGGGCCAGCGCACTGCCGTCCATCGTGCCTGCCGTCCAGCCACCGTCCCACGCTGTTGCTGCCGAGCGGCACCTTCGTCACATGCTCGGCGGCGTAGAGGGTGCAGGCTGTGGCATTGGCCCGCCCGGCTGCCGAAAAGCGCTCCCCGTCCGTGCGGGTGTGGGGCGCTGCCAGCAGTGTGTGGTCCCACAGGGCGAACACCACCAGCGGCAGCGCCAGACTGCACAGTACCACAGCGGCGCACCGCAGGAAGGGACGCAGCGTATCAGCTTTTCGTGTCATTGTCAGCCTCCCTTTCGCTCGGCAGCACCTCCGGCACGGCGATGGTCACGGTCGTACCGACATGCTCGGTGCTGGTGATTTCCAGCTTTGCCCCGTGCGCCCCGGCAATGCGGGCGCAGAGCGCCAGCCCGATGCCGCTGCCGCCTGCGGCCCGGCTGCGGGACTTGTCCACCATGTAAAATGCCTCGGTCACGCGGGGCAGATCGGCGGCGGGTATGCCGCAGCCCGTATCCGTCACGGTGAAAACCGCCTGCCCGGCGCGGCGCTCGCACCGCAGGGTGATGGCTGCACCCTCGATGCCTTGACAGGCGCGCTGGGCATTGAGGGTCAGGTTGCGCAGCATATCCACCCACAGGCTGCGGTCTACCCGCACCACGCACCCCGCGCTGATGACCCGCGGCACAGGCGTGCTGCCCTGCGGCAGGCTGCGCACGGTCTGCAGCAAAAGCCCGGCATCCTGACAGGGCACCAGCTCCAGCGCCCCGGCCTGATCCAGCCCCATCAGCGCCAGCAGACTGCGGCTCAGGTTTTCCAGCCGCTGGGTCTCGTGGTAAATGTAGCCCGCTGCCTCCCGCTGGGTCTCGGCGTCATCGGGCCGGGCACGCATCAGGTCAGCATAGCCGAGCATCGCGGTCATCGGGGTCTTGACCTCATGTGTAAACGCCGCAATAAAGTCCTGCTGGCTCTGCGTTGTTTTGATAATTCGTTGATCTTGCCTTCCACCGCTGCGGCCATCGCATCAAAGCTGCGGCTCAGCGCGCCGATTTCATCATCGGTTTTAACCTGCGTGCGCTGGGTGTACTCCCCATCGGCAATTTTCTCGCTGGCCGTCTGCAGCGCAGTCAGCGGGCGGGTCACGCGGCGGCTGAACAGCACTGCTGCCCCGCCGCCCAATACCAGCAGCGCCGCCGATGCCGCCAGCCACACCCGCAGTTGGGCGTCACGGGTGGCGAACACCGCGCTCACATCGTAGGCGCAGAGCATATCGGCCCGCACGCCTGGCAGATCCAGCGGCTGGGTCAGCAGCAGATACCACCGCCCGGCCGCCCGGGTCAGCTGCCATGCGTTTTCGCCGTCCGTCAGGGCCTGCTTGAGGGCGGTGCGCGGCAGAGCCGCAGGCAGGCCGGAGTAGAGCGCATACGCACCGTCCAGCCAGAGTGCCATGCTGCTGCCCGCATCGGCTGTCTGCTCGGCATACTGCTGGGCCGCGGACGCCAAAATGTAATTTTCAAACTGCGCACTGTCCGTGGCTTGAAAGATGATGCGCTCCAGCGCGTATTTTCTTTTTCCTGCTGGGCCTGCAGGGCCGTGCGGGTGCTGGCCAGACTGCCGGAAAAGCTCTGCCCTGTCAGCAGCAACCCTGCCGCACCCAGCGCGCATGACAGCAGCGCAATGCAGCCCAGAGATAGCTTGGTTGCAAATTTCATGACTGTTTCCTCATACCAGATCGCGGCCCTGCAGCGTCACCTGCACCCAATCCTGACTGCCCGCCAGATAGTCTGCTTCCGAAATGATCCCGTACTCTCCGCGGCAGGTGGTAAAGCTGTAGGGTGCGCCGTCCGTGCCGATGTCATTTGTCGTGTAGTAGATTTCGCCGTATTTCACTAGCAGCATCGTGTCGCTGGCTGCCACAATAAACGGGCTGCGCTCCACCGCCTGATCCTTGAGCCATGTGGTCGGCAGCGGGGTGTAGACGCCGGTCTCAGGGTTCAGCAGCCCCTCGCTGTCATCGCGCACCGTCACAGGGATCCAGCCGTCCAGCCTTGCGCCTTCCACGACACCGTATAATACTCCCTGCAGGTCAAGCTGTCGGGTCTGGGCTGTGCCCGCAGTCAGGTCGAATTTTGTCACCAGCCCCGATTCGTTCAGCACATAGGCCGCACCGTTGTGGACAAGCTGGACATTGCCCTCACTGCCGCCCCATGTCATGTCGGTGTCGGTCATTCCGCCCGCCGTATCCAGCAGACAGAGGTTTTTCGTCTGCTCGTTCTGTGCCTGTTCGTCGGCGGCCAGCCATGCGCGCAGTTCCTCATCCGTGGCGGCCTCTCCGGCCGGGTTCAAGGGCTGCTGCTGATAGCCTGCGCTGTGCTGCAAAACGATTTTGTCCTGCCAGCAGCCTAAGGCGAAATAGTCCTCGCCGTCCGGTATGCTGCGGGTAAAGAAGCACGCCGCACCGCCCTCATCCAGACGACGGCGGAATATTCGTCATAGCTGCGCACAAATGTATACAGTGCTGTGCCATCCGTGTACCAGACATAGGCATTGGTCAAATCAGGCAGGTCGTCGCCCTCGGCCACACGGCGGCGGTCACTGCCGTCCGGATTGCTCACATCCAGATAGGCGCTGTCACTCTCATTGTAGCGGCCATCCACAAGCCAATAGAGCCGGTCACCCACGGGCAGCAGCATGGCTTGCGGCACGCAGCCGTTACGGATGGCCGTCATGTAGGCCGGGCAGCTTTCATCCGCATGGCTGCAGCCGAGCTTTTTGCAGAGAATACGCTGCTCACCCGTGGAAAAATCAATCGTTGTGGCGTAGTATTGTCCGGCATCGTCAATGTTCATCGCGCTATAGACGGCATCTTGGCCCACCGCCGTGCCCCATGTCGTGTAAACGGGCGTAAGCGTGCCCTGCATGGCGGGTGTTTCTGTGGTGGGCTCTACAGTCTGCACGGGCACGGCGGCTGTCTCGGTGGTCGTGCCTGCAGGCACATCCTGCGGCGCGGCCGTGCAGGCCGTCAGTGCCAGCGCCAGCAGACAGGCGGTCAGCCTTGTGGTGTGTTTCATCGTAGTTATCCTCCTTTGTTTGTTGTACCCCCAGCATAGCGCAGGATTGTTTCCGGCTGGTTACAGCTTCGTCACGGGCGGGTTACATTTTATTCCTTTTCCAGCATATACCCGATCTGCCGCACGCTGTGCAGGCGGTCACCAAGGTTCAGCTTGCGGCGCAGGCGGGCAATGTGGGTGTCAAGCGTGCGGGTGTCACAGCCCGTGCCGTCATCGCCCCAGACGGTTTCGTACAGGTAATCCCGGTACAGCGCCCGGCCGCGGTTGCGCAAAAACAAGAAGCAGCAGGTCATATTCCTTGCGGGTCAGGTGTATTTCCTCCTCACCGCGCAGCACACGGCAGGCCGCAGCATCCACCGTATACTCCCACATCGTGTAGACGGCGGTGCTGCGCCCGGCGCGCCGCAGCACGCTTTCCACCCGCGCCACAAGCTCGGTAGGGGCAAACGGCTTGACGATGTAATCATCCGCGCCGCTGTTCAGCCCGCGCACCCGCTCGGCCACAGCGTCCTTTGCTGTGATGAAGATGCAGGGCGTGCCCGTGGGCCGCAGGTACGCCAACAGATCGTACCCGTCCAGATGGGGCATCATCACATCGAGCAGCACGAGATCATAGCGGTTCTTTTCCAGCAGATTTGCCGCCGCGCGGCTGTCGGTCACGGCCTGACAGCGGTAGCCAGCCTCCGTCAGGATGCGCCGCACTAGCATGGCAATGGCGGCTTCATCGTCCACAATCAAAATCGGATTCATATTGCAATCCTCCCTTATACCCCCATTGTACAACAAAATGTTACAGCTTGGTGAACTTTTTGGCCAAAATTTGCAGCCCCGCTTTGCAAATCACTCCGCACAGATCATTTTGTTCCCTTACAAAAAGCTCCATCCCCTTATTTGCGGTGCAAATCTAAGGGAATGGAGCTTTTTTATTTTCAGACTGTCTGCAAAGAGATTTTTCTCTCTCCTCAAGCGTGCAGCCTGCGGATCGGTTTAAATGCCACTTCATGTTTCAGCACAAGCGGCTTATCAATGGCGAAGAATACAAGCCCGCTGGTGGTGGCAGTCACCGGGGCTACGACCTCCGCTAAAAACTCAGCCGTTTTTTGGCTGATGCGGCGCTTTGCTTTGCATTCCGCCAGGATTGCTGGTATAATAAATATATCCCACCAGGCCGCCTGTGCGGCTAAAGAAAGGTCTCCGCTATGGAAACATCCCCTCAGGGCACGGCCCTGTTTCATCTGACCCGGTCTGTTTGAATTTTATGACCTGTATGCGGCGTTTTTGCCGCTTTACCGTGCGCATAGGAATATTTTTTTACGACTGGTGCGCCATCGGCTCAATCTACGGCGCACCGTCTGACTGCTTATGGGCGGGCGGCCGGGTCGAGTACAGTGACCGCACCCCGCGCGAGGTGCTGGCGCTGACGCAGGAGTACGGCATCTCGGCGCGGCTGACCCTCAGCAATTCATTGCTGCGCCCGGAGCATCTCACAGACCCGGACTGCAATGCGCTCTGCCGGCTGTTTCAGGAACAAAGTAACCCCCAAAATGGCGCCATTGTTCATGCTGAGTTGCTGACGAAGTACCTGAAAAAGAACTATCCATCGCTGTATCTTGTATCCTCAACCACAAAAAGTGCTGACAGACTTCAACGATCTGCAGCGTGAGCTGGCGCGGCCGGAGTTTCGCTATGTTGTGCCGGATTTCCGGCTGAACCGGGCGTTTGACAAGCTTGCAGCGCTGCCCCAATCCCAGAAGGACAAGGTGGAGTTTCTCTGCAATGAGTGCTGCTGGTTCGATGCACGGAACGCAGAGCTGCTGCTATGAGGCCGTCAGCCGTAAAAATCTCGGTCTGCCCGGCCCGGAGCATTACTGCAGCGCCCCCGGCGCAGCGGACGGGTATCGCTTCTCCCGGGCGATGGCGAACCCCGGCTTTATCGGCATCAAGGCCATCCGGGATACCTACCTGCCGAGGGGCTTCACCCAATTCAAGATCGAGGGGCGCGGCCTTGGCAGTGCACTGATTCTGAATTTTGCTTCACTACCTGACCAAGCCGGAATATCAGCTGGCTGTCCGTGAGGAGCTGTATCTGGACAATATGCTGGACCTTTTCTGACCGGCTTTGTGCTGAGCTTTGTGATGAGCCGGGTAAAGCTGTTTGCATTTTTCTCCGGTTTGCGTTATAATGACAAAAACCAACAAAAAAGCAGGAGACCGCCATGAACAAACTACTACTCATCAGGCGCCATGCAATATGACTTTCACACGCTTTTAAAGGTGGCGGACATCTGCGGCTTTACCGGGGAAATCGGCTTTCACGATGCCGAGGACGGCTATCTGCTCACCTTCCCTGACAACGATGGCCACGCCGACCGCCGCATTGCGGAGTATCGCAGCCGCCTTCGTGACCTTGAACATAATATCTGGAACCGCTGAAAGCGTATCCTGCCATTTTTATCTCTGCCAAGTGCGCCTTGCTCTTGGCAGATTTTTGTGCCGTAAATATTACCCCAGTGCTACATCCAGCACCATCATCACACTGAAGCCAACGGCAAAGAATACCGTTCCGAGGTTAGAGTGCCGCCCCTGCGACATTTCGGGGAATCAGCTCCTCCACCACGACATAGAGCATCGCGCCCGCGGCAAAGCTCAAAAGGTAAGGCAGTGCCGGTATCACAAGCTGTGCGGCCAGAATCGTCACCACCGCGCCGATCGGCTCAACTACGCCCGAAAGCACACCGCCTGCAAAGGCCTTGCCCTTGCTCTCCCCTTCGGCGCGCAGGGGCATCGAGATGATGGCGCCCTCCGGGAAATTCTGGATGGCTATGCCGAGGGACAGGGCCAGCGCGCTCGCTGCGGTGATCTGCGCGCTTCCTGCGAGAAAGCCAGCATACATCACACCGACTGCCATGCCCTCCGGGATATTGTGCAGGGTCACCGCCAGCACCATCATCGTAGTGCGGCCCAGTCTGCTTTTTGGCCCCTCAGCCTCCTCACTGCCGACATGCAGGTGGGGTATCAGATGATCCAGGGCAAGCAAAAAAACAGCACGCCGAACCAAAATCCCGCAAACGCCGGGAAAAAGGCAAACCGCCCCAACTTCTCCGACTGTTCGATGGCCGGGAGCAGCAGACTCCAGACCGATGCCGCCACCATCACACCGGCGGCAAAGCCTGCAAGTGAGCGCTGCACCAGATCACCCAGCGCGCGCCGCATAAAAAATACGCACGCTGCGCCCAGCGATGTACCCAGAAAGGGAATCAGAATCCCCCAAAAAGTTTCTGTCAATGAAGTCGCCTCCTTTTATGGTATATACACAAAAACACAGGTACTTTATACCCCCTGTTCAGTGATGCTTTTGACAAGCTGCGCCCATTTGTAAGGGTAACAGGCCAGCAGCTCCTCATGCTGCAGATCCTGCTCATGAATTACGGGATGCGCAAAATGCTGCTGATAACGCGCGCGATACTTCGCTCCCATTTTCAGCGCGTAGAAAATATGAATCTCCGTACCGGGAACATCAATTCCCTCCGGCAAGGGCGTGATGAGGTCGGAATAAAATTGGTTTTTACAGCTTTGCATCGTCACATAGGGGCGTGCAGCACCGAACATCGCCATAAAAGCGCGGACATAGTCGCCCATCTCCGCGGAGAGCTTTTCAATCGCTTCTGCAGAAAGCGACTCTTGAACTGTCCGTCCCGAATCAGCGGATAAATCAGCGGCAGGAGAAGATTCGTTTGTAATTTGGCCGCGAGCTTGGAGCACTGGTCAAGGTCGGAGCTGCCCAGAATACCGTAGTCCATATGTATGCTTTTCCGTGCTGCCAGCAGTCCCACGAAAGAGCCGCCCAGAGAGCAGCCGTAGGCGGCCCGTATATGCCCGCCGCAGTTTTTCCGGATGTAGGCTTCGATTTTTTCAGTTTCTGCAAGCATTGTCGGAATTCGGTACTTTCTGTTTCGTCAAAGCCATCATAGCTGACGCAAAGTACGCGAAAATCCCGCTGCAGCAGAGGGATCACTTGGCCAAAGTTGCTTTTCCAGTGGCAGCAGGTGCCGGGCAGCAGCAAAATGACCGGAGCAGTTTCCGCCCCAAATTCATAAACCTTCATTCTCCTGCCTCCCGCAGCCACAGTCACTTCGCTTTACGGCGGTCAAACACAGCCAGCCTGTTTTGCTTTTTGTACCGCAATGTCACAAAAGCCCGCTTGCTCAAGATATGCTTTCAGCTCAGTATCCCTTGTAGATGGTCATGCCATCAATGATTTCTGTCCATTTTTTGTCTTTGTCCGTGTCGCCGTTGACTTCATTGCAGATGAAGAAGGTGCCGCCCGGCTTCAATACCCGCCAAACCTCCCGGAAGCACTTTGCAGGATCCGGCCAGAAATAGACGGTTTCAAACGCGGTGACTGCATCGAACCAATCGCTGGCAAAAATGATGCGCTGCACGCTGCCCTGCCAGATGACACAGCGATCCCTTTGAATCGCCGCTGCATTGAGACGGCGGGATTTTTCGACGCTGACAGCAGAGTAATCCACGCCCTTTACGATGCCGTGCGGACACCTTTTCAGCAGCCGTTTGATATTCGCTCCGCCGCCGCAGCCGCAGTCCAGCACCTTTGCGTCCGGCGCAAGATGCAGAAAGTGAAGCCCCCCACAGCGCCACGGGGGTGTGGGCAAGGTTCATCATGGTGACCATCAGCCTGCCGCCAAAGCCTTTGGGGTCTCTTGTATTTTCAAAAAATGACATTGTTATTCTCCTTTCGATTTTTTACACTCTGCGTAGGTAAGTGGAATGGAATTCTGCAAAACAACACTTTTTGCAAACGCTCCAGCCATTTTGCTGCAAAAATGCCAGATACGCAGCACTCGTCCATCTGCTGTGCAGCGGAAAGCCTGCAATTTTCAGCGCAAGGACCTGAAGCCTTCCCCAATGGGAATTCTCTGCATGGGTAAAGGTAGGAGCAATCAGCGTGCCATCGTTTTTAAGCAACACGGCGAAGCTCGGTAAGTGCTTTCTCAGGATGCGGTACAATGTGCAGTGCATTGGAAACAATGACAACATCAAAGGACTGGTCAGCATAAGGCAGATGGAACATATCCTGCACGGAAAAATACAGCTTGAGGAAAAATTACCCCGCTTTGCCTGCGCAATCATCGCTGCGGAGGCGTCGGTAGCCTCAATGTGGTCGGCAGAACACAGGAGATGCTTTTGCCACCTGCCCTGTGCCGGTGGCTACCTCCCTCAAAACGGTTTTGTGCCACACAGCAGGGCGAAGCAGCGCATATAATTGATCATAGGCTATTGCATTCTTACGCATAAAGCGGTCATACCTTGCTGCATTTCTGTCCCAAAAATTCTTTTTCGTAATGCTCAGCTCCTTGGTTTACATCAACTAACTGCTGCTTATTTTTGAAAAGCTGCCCGGCGGCAGCATGGAAGCTTGTATATGCGCGTTAGAATAATCTAACCGTTGGATCGTAAAAAGCTGCCTGCAGCCAAAACGGCGCACCAGCAACGATTCTACGATATTTCGGTCATATAATAGCAGTCTGGCACCCAAATGTCAATAGGGTGCTAAAGGTGCTTTTGTGCGTTTGAATTTCAACAAAAAAAATCAATAGCGGGCAGTGCGCTTTACACTGCCCGCTATTGAGATGCTTACTTTAACCGTTTTCGTCCTTGGGAATGGCCAGATTCAAGAGGATGGCAACGAGTGCGGCGGGCACAATGCCGGAGCCGCCGAATACCAGAGAGAGCATCTGCGGTGCGTGTGCAAGGATGCCGTTGTTGGCACCGATGCCGTAGCCGAGACCGAGCGCTACCGAGACGATGCTCAGGCTGCGCGGGGTCAGCGGCTCGCGGGTAATGAGCTGAATACCACTCACCACGATCGAAGAGAACATCATGACAGCTGCGCCGCCCAGCACCGACTGCGGCATGATCGAGACGAGCGCGCCCAGCTTGGGCACCAGACCGCAGAGAATTAGGAAGATCGCGCCGGTGGCCAGCGCAAAGCGGTTGACGACCTTGGTCATGGTGACAAGGCCGACGTTCTGGCTGAAGGAGGTGTTGGGCAGCACGCCGAACAGTGCGGCAAAGCTGGAGCCGATACCATCGCAGATGACGCCGCCGGACAGCTCGGTGTCGGTGGCCTCGCGGTCCATGCCGCCCATGATAACGCCGGAAATATCCCCCACGGTTTCGACCGCCGTGACGATGAACATAATCATGACCGGTGCGATTGCGCGCATATCAAACACCGGTTTGACAGGCATCAGCTGGGGCAATGCAAACCATTTGGCCTCGGCCACCTTGTTCCAGTTCAGCACCCATGCCTTGGTATAGGCAACGCCCTCGGCGTTCAGCGCCGTGGTGGGCAGAATAAGACCCATGAGAAACGCTGCAATGTAGCCGCAGATGATGCCCACCAAAATCGAGGAGGAATTCAAAAAGGTGCTGCCGGAGTGCTTGCAGATCAGGATGACGACCAGCACTAAAGATGGCGAGCAGCAGGTTTTCGACCGAGCCGAAATCCTGCGCGGGTGTTGCCGCCGCCGAAGGAGTTTACACCGACCGAGATCAGGCTCAAACCGATGGAAAGCACCACCGTGCCGGTAACGACAGAGGGCAGCAGCTTGCGCAGCGGCTTCAGAAAAAAAGCCGAGCACAGTCTCAAACAGGCCGCCGATCAGGGAGGCACCCATGATCGCGCCGTAGGCCAGTACACCGCCGCCTATCGAGGCTGCGACCGAGCTGAACACCCCGATGAAGCCGGAGGAGGTGCCCATGATGATCGGCACCTTGCCGCCGATGGGGCCGATGGAATACAGCTGAACCAGTGTGACGATGCCCGCCACAAGCATGGCATTCTGCAGCAGCGTGACGCGCAGGTCGGCAAATTCGCCGCCGGCAAGGCCGCAGGCACCCGTGATGATAAGCAGCGGCGTAAGGTTGCCGACAAACATCGCCAACACATGCTGCATGCCCAGCGGCAGTGCCTGCTTCAGGGACATCTTGCCTTCAAAGCGGAAGGCTTCGGGGGAAAGATCGTTTTTCTTCATTCCACAACTCCTCAGATAAAACCTATTACAATATAACATGTACCGCCAAAGCGGAAGGGCATACCGCCCTATTTACACATTATACCATCCCCTGCCCTGTGATTGCAATTCCATCAGCCGCCGCAGCAAAAATTTTGTGTGTTTTTGAAGAAGGCTGAACGGTCAAAAAACCTTGATTGCCTGCTGCTTGCCGTGCAAAGTGTAGTGTACGGTCAGGCCGTCGTCTGCATCCACGGTGCAGTTTTCGGCGTGGTCGGTCAATTCTCGCAGGGCGTTGTATTGGCGGCACATCTCATCCGTATAGCGGCTGGGCATATCGGAGGTGAGCAGGATGCCGCTGAACAGCGCATTGACCCGGGCCAGGGTCTGCTTTTGCTGTGCGGTCAGCTTGCAGTTTTCCTCGCGCAGGAAGAAGACATCGGGATCGCTGCCGTAGGCGCGTCCGTTAAGCTGGCGGCGGAAAATTGTGTTGCCGATGGACTGCTTTTGTAGAGACTCGCTCGCGGTGGAAAAGCCGCATATACCATACATCGTCCCAGTCCAGACCTACATCACACCCAACGCGGCAGTAGTCAACGATACCAAAGGCGGGCATGACCGGCACACCGCAGCCTAAAATCAGCTTGTCGCCGCACCATGAGCGCAGCAGTGCCATGGCGCGCTGCATCCGGCCTGCGCGGGATTCCCGGGCGTTGCCGAACGGTGCTGCGCCGTAGAGAAAGTCCAGCTTGACAAGGTCAAAGCCCCAATCCTGCAGGACGCGGTCAAAGACCTGCTTGAGGTAGGCCTGTACCTCCGGGTGGTCTATATCCAGCGCATAAAAGCTGCTCCAGTTGCAGCCGCAGCACCAGGGCTGACCGTCCGCCTGCAGCAGCCAGTCCGGGTGATCTTTGCAGAGCAGGGATTCCTTTTCACAGACGAACGGTGCCAGCCACAGCCCGGCCAGAAAGCCGCTTTCATGCGCTGCATCCGCCAGCGGGCGCAGCCCGTTGGGGAAATTTGGCAGGATCAGGCTCCAGCCAGTCTCCTACCTTGCGCTCCCATCCATCGTCGATCTGAAAGAGATCCCCTGCGCGGAAAAGCGTTTTGCAGCCGTTGAGGTCTTCCTGAATCGAGGCCTCATCAATGTTCTGGTAGCGGTTATACCAGCTGGAATACCCGGCCAGCCTGTGCGCGGTGCGGGGGCGGCAGCCCAGCGCCGCAAACCATGCGTCAAATACCTCGTCCTCGGTACCCTCGGCAAAAAAGAGGGAGAACGCAGGAAAGCTGCCGCCGGTATGCTGTACCCCTGCGCAGTCGCGCTCAATGCGCAGCTGTGCAGCGCGGCTGTCATAGGAAAAGATCGTGTAGCCCGGTGCCTCGTCCAGACTGGCCAAAAAAGCCGGTAGGTTTTCCCGCGCCGGAAATAGCAGTAGGAGAAGCCGTGGCTCTCTCCCCTCTTGCCGCTGTAGGGAACAAAATGATAATCGCCGTAACGGTCAAAGCTGTATTTCTCCAAAAGGAATTTCGGAACATGCTCAACACCGTGCTGCCGGTCCCATTTGCCCAGCTCGGGGCAGGCGGTCCATGTCTGATAGCCGTTCATGAAGAGCTTTTCCTCGCGTGCCATCGTCCACGGCAGCGCAGCAACAGCATTTTGCAGCACCCCGGCGGGCAGCTCTGCCCTCAGGCAGACGGCACCGCTGCGCGGGGTGATGGCTGCCGTGCCGTCAAAAACGGCCGCTGTCTGTTGCGGCATACCACTGCATCTCAGCCATTTTGGGTCCCCTCCCTGTGAAGCGCGGCGCTGATTTCGGCTGCGCGGTCATCCGTCAGTGTGAACCTGCGGCGGAACAGTACAAAGTGCCGCCGCAAGGACGGCCATAGGCAGCACGGTCATCATGAGCCGCAGCCCGAGCAATGTACCGGCGCTCTGGGCAGCAACGGGGCCTGTCTCCTCGGCATTGCCGGCCAGCCCGATCAGATCCAGACCGATGCCGGTCAGAAAAACCGCCACACCGGACGCAGCCTTTACAACAAAGGTCTGCATTGAGAAGATGACGCTCTCCTCACGGCGCCCGGTCTTGAGCTGGCCGTAGTCCACACTGTTGGAGAGGAAAAGAGTCGTCAGCACGCTGAGCATGCCGTTGCAGGCAAACACCACCACGCCCGGCACGCAGAGCAGTGCCAGACTGCCGGAAAAGCCCCGTCAGGCAGAGCAGGAGCAGCACGGCATAGCCACCCAGCGCCAACCCCAGACTTACCGTAAATACGGCAGTGTTTCTGAGTTTTTTGCGCAGCACCGGATAGAGGACCATCATGCCGAGGATCTGTGCCGCGCCGCCGATGGTCGAGAACAGTGTGTAGCTGGCCTTCCAGCCTGTGCCGCCGAAATCGTACTTGAAGAAATAGATGATAAAGTTGGAGGTCAGATACAGCGCCGAGTTGATCAAAACGATGCTGCCTACGACCACAAGCGCCTGATCGTTGGAGAACAGCGCCTTGAACATCTCGCCGACGGTGGCGGTCTTTATCTCGGCGCTGCCGGTCTCCTTGACGCTGGCGCAGCAGATTGCCTCGGTAACCACAAAGATGACAGCCACGAGCAGGGCTACCCAGCGGAAGCCGGCGCGCTCGCTGTCGCCGCCCAGAGCACCCACCAGCAGCATGGTAAACATCGCAATGAGCGCCGAGCCGACACCCGCACAGGTGCGGCCTACGACCGACAGGTTTTTCGCGGTCGGCCGGGGTGCGGGTCACAGCGGGGATCATAGACCAGTAAGGAATGTCCATCATCGTGTAGGTGACGCCCCACAGGATGTAGATGACGCTGAAGTAGACCATCATGCCGGCACCCTCCAGTACCGGCGCGGCAAACAGCGCGTAGAGAACCACCGCATTCAGGACAGTGCCGCTGAGGATCCATGGCCGGAACCGCCCCCAGCGGGTGCGGGTCTTTGCCACTAGAACCCCCATAAAGGGGTCGTTGAAGGCGTCAAACACACGCGCGATCATCAGGATCAGGCCGACAAAGGTGGCAGGCAGGCCCAGCACATCCTGATAATAGTACATGACATAGGAGGCAGACAGCGCGTAGACCATATCCTTGCCCACTGCGCCGATGCCGAAGGCGGCTTTTTGCTTTGTTGTCAGTTCCATACTGCACACTCCTTCTTTGTGACGGTAAATTCTACGGTGACGGGCGCACACTGCGGGGCCGAGACGGTCAGCGCGGCCGTACCGGTCTGCCCGACTGTGCGCAGATAAGTCCCGCCCATGCCGCCCTCGGCAGTTGCCGCCGCAGGGCCGACCAGCGCGGCAGCACCGGTCACGGCAAAGATCAGCGGCAGCTGTGCATAGACGGCAGGGCTGCCGTTTTCATCAAGGATCCGCACCCGAACTCCGGCCATATCGTAGGTGTCACCCTCCTGCAGGACGGTGGCGGAGGGCGTTACCTCAAGATGCAGCCGGTGGCTGGGGCAGAGCGTGACGCTCTTTACCACGGTATCCCCGTTTTTAGCATCGAACCGCCAACGCGTAGCCGCGCCGCCCCAGTTGCCGACATACTTGCCGTACAGCGCCACACCATCCGCAAAGCTCATCTTATAGCGCACCATGCACCACGCCAGCTTCAGCTTGTAGCGCAGCGGCAGCCCGGCCAAGCCGTAGCGCCCGGCTGCAAGCAGACAGTCGCGCAGCGTGTCGGCCTTAGCTTTATCAAAATGCTCCTGCGTTTCAAGCAGGACACCGATCGTGTCATCCACGGCCAGCGGTGGGTGCGGCAGTGACGTCCAGCCGCTTTTGTGCAGGGTCGTCACAAACATATCGTTTTTGTAAAGATCCACCCGTTCGGCGTTGGTAAACACATAGACCGTGCCGATCTGCCCTGCGGGATAGTCACCGATGTCCATCGTGGAGCTGACCGTCAGCACCGGCTCCTCCCGCCCTGCGATGCGTAGACGGACGCCGCCAGCTTGGGATTGCGGAAGCTGTCCAGCACGCCGTGATAGCAGATGCGGTCCCCGGAGCCGAAATCCTTGTGGGTGGCATAATCAAACATACACCAGCCAAAGCAGCCCGCATGCTCTCCATCTGCGTAGGCGGCGTCCAACACCCGCGCATGGCGCAGGGCATGCTCCTGCCTGTGCGGGGCATCGTCACAGGGCTTGGTGGGGTACATGTGTCCGTTGCATTCTGAGATCAGCAGTGAGCCTTGCTCAAATCAGGCGTCACATCCTTTTTTCCGCTTGGCCCCGGCGTTTGAGCCATTATGGGAGAAATCGTTGTAGGCGTAAACATCTTCCAGGAGATGGCTCTTTTTCCAGATACCGCACGCCAGAGGTCGCCCGGCTCGGGTCCAGTGCGTGGGCGATTTTATTGGTGCGCGTATAGAATTCGTCATCGTCCACGCTCTCATTGATGCGCACACCCCACAGTATGATGCTGGGGTGATTGCGGTTTTGCAGCAGCATCTCCTGCAGCATGGCACAGGCGCGGTCCTTCCATGCCGCATCACCGATGTGCTGCCAGCCGGGCAGTTCGGTAAATACAAGCAGGCCCAGACGGTCGCATTCATCAAGAAAAATACTGGCTTTTGCGGGTAATGGCTTGTGCGCACGGCATTGCAGTGCAGCTCGTTTTTCAGGGATGCGGGCGTCCTGCCGCTGCAGGCTTTCCGGCGCGGCGTAGCCGATGGGGGTAGCTTTGGTGGCGGTTCAGCCCGCGCAGAAAGGTCTTTTTTCCCGTTCAGGTAAAAGCCGTCCGCCCGAAACACAGCCGTCCGAAAGCCGAAGGTGGTCTCACGGCTGTGCAGCACCTGCCCTTCGGCATCGAGCAGCTCTGCTATGCAGCGATAGAGATTCGGATGCTCGGTGTCCCACGGTGCGGCATCAGGCAGCGTAAGACGGCATTCCGCCGATTCTGCCGGGGGCAGCCGGCTGCTCACCAGCGTTTCGCCCGCACTGCTGCAGAGCCTGACGCGCAGCGCAGCGGCCTTTTCCGGTGCCTCAACGGTCAGCTGCACGGCAGCCTCCGTCAGTGTCGGTGTGTACACGAAAAGATCGCTCACACGGCTCTGCGGCGAGGTCTCGAGCCAAACCTCCCGGTATAGACCGCCGTAGGTCAGGTAGTCGATGACAAAGCCGAAGGGCGGCAGGCTGGGGTCCTCGCGCGTATCCAGCCGCACTGCCAGCAGATTTTCCTCGTCGCGGCGCACAAGGTCAGTAATTTCGATGGTAAAGCCGGTGTAGCCGCCCTGATGCTGCCCGGCCGGCTGGCCGTTCAGGTAGATCTCTGCCTGATGGGCGGCGCCGTCAAAGCGCAGGAATACCCGGGGCGCATCGGGAACGGTCAGTGCGCGGCGGTAACCGCAGACCATCTCATAGTCAGAGGGGTCTGCGTAGTGGAGCGGCAACTCCCGGCAGGTATGGGGCAGGCGCACCGGACGGCAGTCAACAGGTTCACCCCGGCAGAAGGCATCGCTCCATTGCTCTGTAAATTCCCAATGATTGCAAAGACTGTATTTCATCGTACCAACAACCCCTCCAGTAAAATGGAAATCATCTCATCCAAAGCATCCGTGTAGGATATGCCCTGTGCATCAAGCGCGCGGTCTGCAAGAAAATCCTCAATGGAAGCGGAGATCATCCGCTGCAGAACCGGCAGGGATACCCGGCGGATGACGCCCGCCCCCCATTGCCTGCTCCAGCGCCAGTGTCAAGGTAGGCTCCCAGCCGGTTTCCAGATGCTCACGCACACGCGCCGCGACCTTGGGATATTTTTCATCCAGCAGATCCATCTGCTGCAGATCCAGCGCGGTGTACTCCTCCGGCAGGGCGATAATGACCGCCCGCAGCTTTTCTGCAAGGGTGCCGGGGCCGTCAAGGATGCGCTGCTTGCGGGCGTGGATCCTTGTGAAGGCATCGTCCACCATATCCAGCAGCAGCGCCTCCTTGGAGGGATAGACCGCGTAGATCGTCTTTTTGCTGATGTGCATCACCGCAGCGGCCTGCTGCATTGTGAAGCGCAGCCCGTCCCGGCGGAACAGCTCCATGCCGACCGCGCGCAGCCTTATGCGCAGCTCGTTGTTTTCGTCCATAGCTTGCCTCCTGCGGAAACTTGATTTAGCTTTCTGGTTTCCATTGTAGTGCGGAAACCGGTACGATTCAAGTGGTTTCCTGTACTTTCTACCTTTTTGCTAATCAGGCGCAGATTTTTTCGTCACATCGCCCATACGCGAAAGCCGTAACGGGACAGCAAAAGCGCCCCCGCACGGTGATGCGGGGGCGCTTTGCTGGTAGCTTAGTTCGTTTTTTCGGTTTTTTGCTGCAGGCGGGTCAGCTCGCGCAACTCACGCACGGTGAAAAGCCGCAGACGATGGCGGCAGCACCGTCCGCAATGGGGCCTGCGTACATGACACCGTCAATGCCCATAAAAAGCGGGAAGATGACGATGAGCGGTAGCAGGAACAAAATCTGGCGTGTCAGGGACATGAATACGCCGAGGCGCGCCTTGCCGATCGAGTTGAAGAAGTTGGAGGTGACCGGCTGAATGCCGTTGATCAGTGTCAGGAACATATAAATGCGGAAGTAACGCTCCGAAAACTGGTAGTACATCTCGCTGCCGGTGCCGAAAATACTGATGATCTGCCGCGGGAAAAAGCTGGAAGCAGGCAAACGCTGCCAGAGAAAGCCCGGTAGCCACAGCCAGCGCCAGCAGATAGCTCTTTTTGACGCGGCGGTAGAGCGCAGCACCGTAATTGAAGCCGATGATCGGCTGCACGCCCTGCGAAATGCCGATGACAAAGGACATAAAGATCATGTTGACCTTTGAGATGATGCCCGCGCAGGCCAGAGGAATATCGCTGCCGTAGATAGACAGTGCACCGTAGTGTGCAAGGGTGTTGTTCAAAACGATCTGGACAACAGCCATAGCAATCTGGTTGAAGCAAGCCGATGCACCGTAGCTGAAGATCTTGCGCGTTCTGTCACCGTCAATCGTAAAGCAGCTCCGTGAGAAGGGTACGGATTTAAAATGGAAGAGATACCGCATACTGATGCAGAACGATGCGATCTGCCCGAGGATCGTGGCAAGCGCCGCACCGGTCATACCCATATCCAGCCCAAAGATGAACAGCGGATCAAGGACCGTATTGATGAGCGCGCCGATGAGCATCGACATCATAGAATAGCGCGGGCTGCCGTCTGCCAGAATCAGCTTGCTCATGCCGGTATTCATAATGAGGAACGGAAACCCCAGCGCTGTGATGCGAGTGTAGGCCTCTGCGTAGGGCAAAACATCCGGCGTAGCGCCGAAAAATTTCAGCAGTGGCGTCAAAAAGCAGTGTGACCGCCATCAGCACGGTGCCGAACAGCGCCATCAAGCACAGGCCGTTGCCTGCGTATTCAGCAGAACGCTTTTTCATTGCCGGCACCCAGCTGGAGGCTGAAATTCGTTGCACTGCCGATGCCGAGCAGCAGCGCAATGGCTGTGCAGGCGATTGAGAGAGGAAACGCAATGTTGGTAGCAGCATTGCCCAGCAGGCCCACACCCTGCCCGATAAAGATCTGGTCAACAATGTTGTACAGCGACGTCACCAGCATCGAGATAATGCAGGGAATGGCAAAGCCGACAAGCAGCTTGCCCTCCTTTTCGTATCCAAGCGGGTTGGCAGCATCAGCCTGCGATGAAACCGTTTTTACGCTCATGCAGTTTTATCTCCTTTAATCCTGTTAATAATCATACTTATTACAATATTAACAAAATTCGGAAAAAATTGCAAGTCTGTGCGCCTTGAGGCGCTTGAGCTTGCTGTACATGAACCGGAGACTGCGACACAAACAAAACCGGGGCGAACCTTTCGTTCGCCCCGGCAGTACCTAAATGATTGGAGTCATAGCCTCATAACCTTTATTCATTATTTTTCGGAGTTGGTTCCTATTTTCATGGGGAATCATTCCCTTTGCAGAATTTCAGGCTTTGAGATTGAGGGTCAACCTCTGACACTTAGTACATTGGAGTTTTCTCCTTATGGATCAGGTGGATTTCAGATAACCTCTGTTGGGTGGCGTGGAACCAGTCATGATAACCAGCCTTCTTTCATCCTGATCTATATGTTGCGTGCGGGGGTCTTTGTTGACGGCCCCTGAGTCTGCTGTTTAAAAAAGTAAGCTGCCTGACATCTCGTTCAATATGTTTTGTTCAGGTTAATGACCTGCGGCTTCGGATGCGGCGCTTTTTCATTCAACAGGCCCAGGCCCGCCGGTGATGAATAGGATCTTTAAAGTTTGCCATTGGACTTGAGCCTCCTTCCTTACGAAATACCGCCGGCGTCTTGCTTTCTTTGGAGATTTCTTATAAAATTTCTCCTTGAAAATCAGCTTCTCTTGAGTTGTCTGCTCCTTATCTCCGGCTGTTTTCTTTCTGTGACTATACTATACCACAGCTCTTGGGATTCGTCTATTCGCAGATATGCCAACGATGCAGCGAAAGATTTGTGCAGTTTCAATCTTGCCGCTCCGGGCAGAAAATGGTATAATAAATATGTTGGGCTGCTGTACAGCCCAGACCGTGCGCTGTCCCTTTTGGCAAGGGGCGGCGCTTTTTGGCGGGATTGTGCTGTAATTCTGCGGGAAATTTTATGGCCTGTGTGCGACTTTTTATAGTATACTGAAACAAATACAACCGGCACAGAAAGGAAAAGCCCATATGCAGCAAATCAAGATCATCTTTTTTCGATATAGACGGCACATTGATCGGCATGCAGTCCAAGCACATCTCCCCCGCACGGTGGAAGCACTCCACCGCCTGCGGGCCAACGGCATCCGCCTGTGCATTGCCACAGGGCGCGCGCCGGTAACGCTGCCGGATTTCGGCGGGGCGGAGTTTGACGCCTATCTGACCTTCAACGGCTCTTTATGCTATGCGGGGGGCTGATACGATCTACAGCCGCCCGATCAACGGCGCAGATCTGCAGCGTCTTATCCAAAATGCGGCATCACTGGGCCGTCCGGTGGCGGCGGCCACCCGGGACCGCATAGCTGCGAATGGCACCGACACCGATTTGGCAGACTATTTTGCCATTGCGAACGAAAAGCCTGACCTGACCGCCGATTTTGATGCGGTATGCCGCCAGCCGGTTTACCAGCTTATGCTGGGCTGCCGCGCCAAGGACTACCCTTCTATTCTGCAGGGGTGTGAGCGGGGGCTAAGATCGCAGCATGGTGGGACCGTGCGGTGGATGTCATCCAGGCCGATGGCGGCAAGGGCGTCGGCATCCAAAAGGTGCTGGCCTACTATGGGCTTGACAAAAGTCAGGCGCTTGCCTTCGGTGACGGCAACAATGATCTGGAAATGCTGGAGGCGGTCGGTACAGGCGTGGCGATGGCGAATGCCTCCCCGAGCTCAAGGCGCTGGCCGATGCAGTATGCCCAAGCGTGGCGGAGGACGGCATCTGGCAATACTGCGCAGCCCATGGGCTGATCTGAACCTGCATTAAATTATATTCACTTCAAAACTACCGTAAAGCAGCTGCCGCTGCCGGGGCGGCTGTCCACAGTGACAGCGCCGCCGTGCAGGGCGGCTATTTTTTGTGCCATGGCAAGGCCTAAGCCGTTGCCCTGCGTCCGATGGCTGGTGTCCCCCTGATAGAACTGTTCAAAGATATGGCGGCAGGTTTCAGCGTCCATACCGCAGCCCTGGTCAGTGACAGCCACAACCGGGCTGCCCTGCTCGCGGTGCAGTGTTACGCTTATGATTCCGTTCTCCGGGCTGAACTTGGCGGCGTTGTCCAGCAGATTCAGCCAGATCTCCTTTACCAGTGCTTCGCTGCCGTGGTAGGTGCAGGGGCCAGCTCGGCCTCAAACTGCAGCGGCTTATCGCGCCACTTTTGCCGGGTCACAAGGATGTACTGGCGCAGCTGCTCATCCAGCGAAAAAGTCTGTGCAGTCGGTCAGAATGGTCTGTGCCTCGATACGATTCAAGAGCAGCACACTGCCGGAAAGCTGTGCCAGCCGCTTGCTCTCATCGCGGATGATTTGCAGATACTCATGCTGCTCCTCTGGGGTGACATCCTCGTCCAGCAGCAGGTCGGCAAAGCCGCTGATGCTGACGATGGGCGTCTTGAACTCATGGGAAAAGTTATTTACAAAATCCTTGCGCAGCAGCTCAGTGCCGGAAAGCTCCTCCGCCGCTTTGTTGAAGGCTG
>VOFK01001098.1_pt1 | contig 46143 bp, 86 predicted proteins | sample 5384121 | NCBI WGS metagenome assembly VOFK01 (sample SAMN12384730, study PRJNA508395) | human gut metagenome | isolation source: healthy gut J | host: Homo sapiens | reverse complement strand
AAACCACCGAATTGTATCATATTTCTGTACTACTCCTCAATAATTTGTGATTCATTTTTAGGGTTAAAAACATACATTTGTAAACCCTCCTGACGAGAAAAACCTTATGCAGGTTTTCAGACGAGAGAAAGAAAAAGGTCAGATAACATAAAAAAAACAAGAATCGGTGGTTTTTTTTTAGCCGGCGATAATAAAACCACCGATTTTAACAATTTTTTCATTCTTCCATTTCCTTCAGGTTTGACGAAACAACCGAATGTACAACTTCAAAAAGAAAAAATGATCATGAAACAAGGAACAATGAACATTCTATTTTTCGTTCTAAAAACAAAACTGCTAAAAATGGCGAAGCTCGATTCTTATGCGTATTACCATCAACGGACAATATGAAGAAGTAAGAATACAAAAGAAGTATTTAAAGAATTGAATCCGGCCAAGGGATGCAGTAAAGGAAAAAGACAGAGCCTCCATTGAACTGAACAATTATATAGGAGCACTTACTACACGCGCATATGAAAAGCACAAGGAACGACCTGAATCGGCACTGATAACTCCCAAAACAATTTAAAACGTGTATTTGGAAAGGACGAAACAACCCTTTGATGGGAACAATTAGAGAAGAAATTTCCTCTATGGAGAAGGTTGTTGACATAGACTATTCTCCCGTGACAATCAACCGTTATAAAAATGTACTCAGAAAACTTGAAACTTTTGTGCCACGTTTTATGAGAAGGAGGATATTACATTCCATGAACTTTCCCCTGATTTCATCAAGTCCTTTGACATTTTTCTAAAAACAGAAGCCGGATTATGCCGTAACACAATAGTCCGCCACATGAAATGCCTGAAGAAAAATTACCAATATGGCAATAAAGCAAAAGAATGGATGCGAAAAGACCCGTTTTACGGATATAAGATGGAACAGGACGAGACTGATCCGTATTCCTGACAAATAACGAACTTCAGTCCAATGAACAGGGGAATTCGATATCCCTAGGCTGGAGCTTGTCAAGGACATATTTTTATTTGCGTGCTTTACCGGTCTGGCGTTCGCTGATGTTTCCACATTGAGACCGGAACATCTGGAGCAGGACAATAACGGTGACTGGTGGATAAGAAAAGGACGTGTAAAGCTTGAGAGAAGAAGAAAGTCAAGTTCCATAGCCAATATTCCGCTTCTTCCTGTTCCATTGGCAATCCTGAAGAAATATGAATCACATCCGATATGTCTTCAGCAAGGGACATGCCTTCCTGTTGTCTGCAATCAGAAGGCAAACAGCTACCTGAAGGAAATTGCGGACTTCTGCGGCATCAAAAAGAATCTGACCACACATGTGGGTTCGTCATACGTTTGCTACTACCGTCACACTGGCAAACAACGTTCCATTGCAGGAAGTATCTGCCATGCTCGGACACGCTTCTACAAGAATGACACAGCATTATGCAAGAGTCATGGACAGAAACCTCAAAGAAAATATGACTATTGTAAGGGGATAAAATGGGATTATAAAAAGATCAATTACCAGTCTGTTAGGACAAGTGTCAGACCATTATTTCATTTCTTACAGCAAATATCGCCCTTTGCCACTGACTGTGCAAGGCGGCCCTGGCGGGGCTGGTTGGCTGGAAAAAAATCATCCCTCGCTTCGCTCCGGTATTTTTTTCCGCCAAGAAGCCTTGCACCGGTCATTGGCAAAGAACAGCCGGCCAGTAAGAAATTGAAATACTGGCTCCACGGGAGCCGGTCATGTCTAATTTAAATAAAAGAATATGACTGAAGAAGTTGGAAAAGAAGGTATGAAGGTACAGTAGCAGACCTCATGAAGGACAAGACCGGAAAACAGACGGTTGTCACACGTTGACAAGAAAGAACGCTACCGCGTGAAGAAAATCAGAGAACAAGGGACGGACGATGAAGCCGTCCTTTTTCATTTCCGTAAACGCTGTACGGGAATGGGCCCTATGTAACAATTATCGAAGCGGCAGACGGAGAAACAGAACTGCATCCGTCTGAATTTTTTGAAAAATGGGAAGCCGTGGAATTCCTGTATCCCGGTTATCTGGAAGACCTGCTTGATGCTGCATACAATGCGTACAGGTGGAGTTCCTTCGAACCTGAAGCAAGGGCGGAAACAGACATCATGCAATATGAAAACAACTTGTAGAGGATCTGAAACAGATTCCGGAAGAAAAGCAGAACGAGTATGTCAGTGCATACCACAGTAAGTTCTCCGCCCTGTTGGGCAGTCTCTCACGATGTGCCAGTCCGATGGTGACAGGACCTGCCAAATTCAACTGCCAGCGCAACAACAAGGCCTTGGACGCATACCAGAACAGATTTGATGAATTCCACGACTGGCGTAACCGTTTTAAGTCTGCCATGGAAAGGATGAAAAAGAGGCTGCCAAACCGGAAGAACAGAAGCAGGAGGAGGCATGGAACCGCCTGAAGCGTGACATTGCAAGCAGCGCACAGACCATCCATGATATTGATACCGGTAAGGGCAAGAGGATACAGCCGTGCCCTGTTCGTCAGCAGTATCCCCAATAAGGTAAGCACCTATGCAGGAAAAGGAGAAGTGGAAATCGTACAGAAAGCGGTGGATTTCATTACAGACTTCAATGCACAATGCAAGAAACCGGTTATCACCCACGGAACCGTTTCTTCCAACTGCCGGAAATGGCACGCCAGGCCAGACTGAAACTTCAGGAAATCAGAGAACGGGAAAACCGTGAACTGAAATTTGAAGGCGGAACACTGGTATGGGAACTATGAGGCGGACCGCCTGCAAATCCTGTTTGACAGCATTCCGATGACCAGAAGCGCAAGGAACTGAAATCATACGGTTTCAAATGGTCGCCGAGATACCAGGCATGGCAACGGCAGCTTACACAGAATGCCGTATATGCCGTTAAAAAAGAGTGTTAAACCTTCAAAACCTATAAGACATGAAAGACCGATTGAAATATGTAATCGATTCCCGTTACTTCGATGGAACATGCCTGACCAGCATGAGTGACGGATTCCGCAATGACTATGGCGGGGGAGACAATCGAAGAACTGCGCACAAGGGAGAATAATCCTTTCCTGAAAGTTATATCAGCCACAGAACTGGACAAGATGCTGCGTCTTTTTTATCAGTCCCTCTCCGAGCCGTTCAGGGAGATCACCGAAGAAGACTACTATGACCTGCTGGATGTACTGCCACCATTGCGCATGAGACAAAAAACTCGTTCTTTGTGGGTGAACCGTACTACGGGAGCATGTACTCTTCTCTGCTTCACCCGTGAAGGAAGATACTTCAAGGGTCTGCGCTCCATACAAACCCCCACAATCAGAACTGGACCGTCAGATAGACCGTCATATGGGAGTCATCAGCCGAAAGGCAATAATCTCCAAAGAAGGAAAGGACGGGAAAAACGGTAAAGGAATCATTCCCTATTATTTTTCACTGGACGGGAAACAACCCCTATTCATCTGCAATCTTGTCATCCAATCAGATTCCGTACAAGCAAGGGCGGACATGGCCAAATCCTGAAGAGTCTTCGCAAGAACAATTACCTGCTATACAAAGGAAAAGGAAAAGTACGAAACTCCGGACGAACTGATAGACCATGTATCCGAAAGAAACTCACCCTTGTTTCCGACGGACATTTCTTCCAATATCCTCCAGGCAGGGGAATCCGCAACTTTCATCGGACACATCAAGGAGACATCAGAGGAATTTCTTTTCCGGATCTATGACCGTGAATATTTCCTGTATCTCCTAAAAAAGACTGAGGACGGTAAAAAAGGAGTCCGCACAATATATAACGAATATCAAATCATAACATTCTGGGAATACGGTAACATGACTGCCGTATTCCCTCATAACAACAATACAAGTATGGACAAATCAAACACACTATACTGGAAAACAGCCACAAATCCGGCTGAGCGCATTGAAGTCAGACTGGTTCTGAACAGTTATACCGACAATGACAATCTGTATGCAGGACTTGAATCCAGGTCCAAAGTGAATCCGGAAAGCTGGGAATCATACACGGACATCACCGTCAACTTCAATTCCCTTCCCCCGTTCCATGCCTATGTGGACAGCAGGGACTGCAACAGACATGTACATGATTTCCTGACCAGTAACAGAATAGCGGAGCCTGCCGGATTTGAATATCAGGGATCTTCAGTATGTTCCACTTCAATCCTGACAGGTTGAAGGAACTCGCACCTGAACAGTTCAAGACAATCAGCGCCAAACTGCCACCACAGGATGACATGATAAAGGACATCATCTATCAGGAAAGACATTTCCCTTTGAGAACTGTTCAAGACATTCACGGAATATATCTTGTTTTTCAAGCAAGGAACTGAAAGAATCGCTGATCGAAGGAGTACGGAACCTGGATGCTGCGGCAAATGAACTGCTGGATGGCATCTGCCTGTTCTGCTCCACACAGGAACTGCGCTATCTTACGGATGCAGAACTGATAGAAACAATCCATGCACAATAAAAAGGAGGAACAAATATGAAAACCGGAGACATTGTATTTATGAAACGTCCCTATAAGGGATACCGTGCCGTCGAACTGATGGAAAGACTGGAATGCCGCTGGCTGGTAAGGATTGTCGAGAGCGGTCTTGAACTTGAGGTCTATGAAGATGAACTTATATCAGAATTCTAATACGGACAAAGTGTTATGGAAAAATATCAGTTTGCATTCCATTCGGAAATAATCGGCTATACCTCCCCACATATCGGGGAGGTCAGGAAAGCCATACACAGAAAAGTGGAAAAGGAAAAGTCTGCCGTCATAAAGAATGATATTGAACTGCACATGTACAAGGTGCATGACGGCATACCGGTTCTCCTTAACACCTGCTACCTGTACGATGAAAAAGGATGTATGGTACACGGAAGTATCAAGGGAACCAAGGATTATCTGCTTGAGACATGGAGATACCATACAAACAGACATTCCAAAGGCAACGGTTCCACAAGAATCAGGCCCTGCACGACAAGCAGGGCTTTTTCGTTTGTATAACTCTTAAAACCAGGAATCATGAACCAGACATTACAACTTACAGACTATATTCCACAGTATGTGAGTCTTTACTATGTGGATTATCGGGATGACCTTGATGAGCATGAAGACATCCAGGAGGAATGCGTCCGTTCCAACAATATGGAAAAAGCTCTATGAAAAGGCATACGAATGGTATGAGGAGCAGGAAGGCTCAAACATGCACGACTATCTGGAGGAGACAAGAAAGAATATGGAAGCGGACAATCTTGCGGAGAGTTTGAAGAGCATGAAGATGAAATCAGGGAACTTATCTACGACCGGAACGATTCCGACCCGGTAAAGGGACCTGATACGCAACTCGTCCGTCACTAATTTCTTCTATTCGCTCGGGTGGAAATCAGCGGATACCTGACCGGCTGTTCACTGCGGGGAGAATCGGTCGCCATGGCCTGCCATAAGGTACGCCGCGCACTGCATCTGAAAAAGGGACAGTTTGACGAGAAGATAGAGGAACTGGTAGGGAATGCCACATACGGCGGAGAACTGCGCATCTACTTCAACGCCATGTTTGACAGGCTTATCAGCAAAGACCCTGAGAACGATTTCAAGAGCATCCGTTTCCACGGGAATGTAGTGGTGGCCATTGCCGACAGCCGGAACGGTTCCGGACATCATGTACGGATTCCGCTGGACATCACTTTCCCTTTCCCGAAGGGAGAACCTGTTTGTCGATTCACAGGTACACTATTCCTATGCCAATGAAGTCTGCGGCATGACCAATGACTGGTGCGATTCCACAAAATGGGAAACGGGCATGATACCTTTTACCGGATCTGTCCGAAAAAGCCGGATGGCTGAATACAAGAAACAGGAAGCCGCTTACGAGCAGACATTCCGAAGCGGGAAATGCACCTTCGGTGACATGAACTACAAACGCCACCGTGACGTGCGGTATTCGAATGAGTATCCTGCCGGATGCAGGTGCCCTCATTGCGGTACTTTCTGGATTGACTGAAAAAACATTTACCAACCAATAAATTCAAACGATATGAAAATCTGCTGTTCACAAGAGCATTACGACAAGGTCGTACAGTATGCAAAATCAATCAATGACAAGACACTGGAAAACTGTCTTGAACGTCTAAAACAATGGGAGAAAAAACGAGAACCGTCCATGAAATCGAACTCTATTATTACGACCATGCGCCGTATTCGTTCGGATTCTGCGAACGTTATCCGGACGGGAATACAGGCATTGTCGGAGGACTGCTGTATCATGGAAATCCTGACGAGTCCTTTGCCGTCACCATGGAACGTTTCACGGATGGAGCATACATACCCGACATATATGCGACAGTCTGTATTGGGGAGCCTCATGCAATATGGGGTTCCCTTTTTTTATGCTGAGACATGATGACAAAGTATCCTCATTTCTTGCTGCAAAAAATAGCGCTTGCCGCGCAACTCCTGCAAGGCGGCCCTGCCGGGCTGGTTGTCTGGAAAAAAATCATCCTCGCTTCGCTCCGGTATTTTTTTCCCCGCCAAGCCTACGGGGATGCGGGGCAAACAGACAACAGGGACAACAAGAAATAAGAATGCCTGTACCTTACAGGCAGACAATGTATAACAATAAATATCAGAAGTCATGATTACAAGACCAGAAGACACAGAACAGGCTTCACGCGGAGACTGGAACAGAACTGTTCTCCATCAGACTAAGGAAGGAAGCCGTCACAAGGATGCTGGACATTCTGAAAGAAACTCCGGAATACCTGCAGGTTATGAACCATATACCGGCTTATGCCATGGATGACGATACGTCAGAATGGTGGAATTCGAAGAATCGGAAAATTTCATGAACTCACTCCTGGAAGTGATGGAAAGCTATACCGGACGGATACAGGTTCGGACCGAAATCCGGCACGACTGACCTTTACGGCTACTGGGAAAGCAAGCAAGACCGGACGGACAACCCTCTTCCATCTGCTTTTCAGTCTGGAAAGCGGATATGAATGGGGAAAAAGGTCTTTCCCATGAGAAAACGGACGCATTCTACAAGGAAATAAAAGAGAAAATTTCATGGAGAGGGATTCGACACGGACAGAACAGGCTGTACATCACAGGCCATGTATCTTGTAAAGGAAAGAACACGTCTGTACGTGCGCATCCGATGGGAAATGGCGGCTACTGTGAAACACTGCATATTCCACAGATTACAGCCATACTGAAAAAAGGGAGGCCGTACATTCCGTCTTGTAAAGGATACGATAGCGGAAGAGGTGTATTCCTTCACCGATGAAGAAGAAGAACTGGAATATTACCGTGCCAGATACGGAACGTGCATCCACCGAATATTCTGGATGCCTTCAGCAACCGCCACGCAGGGAAAGAGGACATACTTTTCATGATGGCATCACGGATAAATGTGGCGACGACATCACATCTGCACGGTATCGGATATGATTCACCGGCATACAGGTTCGTGCATGCGGCATACGACAGACTGGTAAACAACGGAAAGCTGAAGGAGAATATCCAGGAAGACGGTTGCTGCAACATCATAATAGCCACTTCAAATACCAACGCAATATGAGACTGAATTACAATGACATGCTGCTTCTGGCAATATGGGAATACAACAGGAGACAGGACGAGGATCTGACCCCTGGAACTGTTTCAGGGAAACATTCGGACAGGTTCCCGGTGCACATTTCCATGACAAATGGGTGCATTATTACAACAAGAACCTGCTGATGATGGCCGCCTATTTCAGGGGTGAGGAAAGAAAACGGCCAGAAATTCTGTGATATGATCACCCGACAGGTTGAACGCTATACACAAAACAGGAGGAGAACAGGATGAATACAAAGATACGATATGACCTTGACAGCCTTGAACTGGCAAACGGTGACTTCGGGTATCCCATTACAGAAAAGGAAGTACAAAAAGTGAACCGTATGCTGGAACTGATGGAGAATGTCCGAAGCAGGCAGATGTACCCGACAGAAGGAGACTGCGTTGAATTTGTCACACGTTCTGGTGACTATTTCGGAAAAGCTCATATAGAACGGATAACAGGAAAATATGCGGATATATGCCTGATACCGGAAACGGTATTCTGTTTCGACGGCATGGGAAAAGCCGCCTATGATACCACCGGAAGCCCCTGACTCAGGTCAATATCCGGAACATGAAACCCGCAGGTACAGAAATCCGCATATTCAGGACATGGGGATTCGGGAAGCGCAGCAATACGGGTAGTCTCAGGTTCGACGCTCCGGTCAGGAAATGGGAATACAGAGAACCGAATCCGTTGTATGACGGTTACACCACCCGTAACTGGTGCCGCTATCATATCATGAAATACCGGGACAGGGAAAGGACAGGCGAATACACCTTCCGCAGCGATTCATTCACGCTGTACAGCCGAAGCGAGCTGGACGAGCTGGCCGCAATCCTGAAAGGCAGACTCTACAAGGGAATCCTGCCTGACTCTCTTGTACTTTGGGGATACCGCATGGATATTAAGGAAATATCACGTGAGCGGTGGAACGGTATGGGACAGCACGGACAAATCCGCATAAAATTCATGGGATACGGTCCGGTCAGAATCCACACGGACAATGAAAACCATACCGTAACAGTATACAGAATCAACGACAGTCTATAACCAATTATAAAATAAAGGAATATGGCACGATATGAAATCTCTAACGAAGTCAGGCCGCTTGACAGGCTCATCACAGGCTTTGCCTCCTCATGCGGCTATGAAATACAGACCGTATTCAACGACCTGCTGCGTTTCATCATCCACGGCTTCTCTCGGGAGCACCGCCAATAAGCAACTGGAAATACAAGCGTCAGCAAAAATGCCTCGTTCATGGAAATGACAGCCGAATGGACACGTATCATGCAGAAACAAATCGGCAGGTCGGGCTGGTTCGACGCTTTCGGTGAACTCCACATGGCTTACTGCTCAAAAACCGGGACAGCAGGCAAACGGACAGTTCTTCACGCCGTCACATATCTGTGAACTCATGGTCATGTGCGCGGCAGGTAAAAAAAAGAGACCGGAAAGAGGATGGGAGATCCCACATGCGGCAGCGGAAGACTCCTGCTGGCATACCATGCGCACAATCCGGAAAACTATCTGGTCGGAGAAGAACATCAGCCGGACCTGCTGCATGATGACCGTATGCAACATGCTTATCCACGGATGTGTCGGGGAAGTGATCTGTCATGACAGTTTCCAGCCGAAGGCATTCACCGACGGATGGAAAGTCAACCAGGCACTGCCCTTGACGGGAATACCTTTCTATAAGACGCATGAAGGAAGAGAATACAGGAATCCTCTTCCAGAAAAATATCGGACGCTTCAAAGAGGCAGTCCGTATCATCAACCTATTGGACAAATAATTACCAACCTTTTAAAAAATATAATTATGGAAGCTTTAGCAACATTGAACAATCAGAGACAGTTTGATTTCCAGAACAACGGAATCGAAGTAATGGACCTTGAAACACTCCAGCGTACCTACAAGGAGAACGACATCTACGGCAATCCGGTCAGGGTATCTACCACTACCAGGTCATCCAGCGCATGACGGACATCTGCCGCCGTCACAACCTGAACTACGAGGTGGAGGAAATCTTCGCCGCCCAGAATAAGAACCGGACACAGCCCGGAGTGGTCATCCTGCCGCAGGTGGAACAGACCTATGGAGAGAAGGCGGTAGAGGCACATGTACTACGCAGAATCTTCACCACCATTCGTATTCTGAACGGGGATACCGACGAACTGACAACCACACTCGTGGTAGCCTACCATCAGGACGGTATCCAGGCGGCAATAGTCCCTGTGTACGTATCTCGCCACAATCAGTGTATCCTTTCACCCGAACGAAGTGTTGCCAACTACGGCAAGGACAAGGTGACTACCGAGGAACTGTTCGGGAAGGTGGATGACTGGATGCGGAATTTTGAGCGTGACATGGATGCGGACAGAAGCCGAATCCAAAGGCTCAAGGAAAAGGTGTTGACACCCGGTGAATTATATACATGATCATCGGTATGCTGACGGCTCTGCGTGTATCGCATGACAGTGCAGACAAAAAGACTGGCATCGCAGGTGGATACCTATCCGCTTAACCAGGGACAGATTTCCGTGTTTACGGAAGAACTGCTCAAACTCTCACTTGAACAGCCACACATTACAGCGTGGGATGTCTACAATGTAGCGACAGAAATCTACAAGCCTGGAAAGACTGATTTTCCTGCCATGATTCCACAGAACGGAGCAATGGCCGATTTCCTGCTTTCATATAACCAGAATTAAAAACCTAAACCGAATACGACAGGCCCGGTTCCGTCACCAGCGGAATCGGGTTTTGTCATTTATCAACCCGAATAATCAGATAAGATATGGCAGCAAGTAACAGAATAAAGGCTGAAATGTATATCCTTTTCAGCTGCAACGCATGGCACGAATACAGTTCATTCGAGCCAAAGGCGGTCTTCTTCCATAGAAAAGGCAGCAGACTTCCTGCAGAAGAACAGAAGAAAACTGAAACTGGAGGAAGATGACGTCGAATGTTTCAGACAGCACAGTCAGACTCAGGGCAGAAATACCAATTACCTGGTACAGTCCTGTCCCTATAATCCAGTCCCGCGCAAGAGACTTGGAATGACAAAGAATCGCATTCATAAACAATCATATAAAAATATACGACTATGACAAATGATGAAAACACTTACATCGGAATGTCCCTGCCGGAAGGAATACGGTACATCACCGTTTTTGAAAAAGGGGATTTTGAAAACTGCGGAAGAATACTCAGGACATTTTACCGTACGGAAGACAGGGTGAGAAAAAAATGCTTGCTTTGGGAAACCTGCTCCATCTGGGAGGAAGCCTGTCATCAAACGAAAACAAGACAAGCTGTTGGCCTTTGAATAATGGGAATCCCATTTACGAAGCAAAGGAAATATCAGGCAAGGAAAAGTTCTTCCTGCTCGGTGCCTGGACTTACCTGTATGAAAATGGCAGATGGTTTCTGGGCTATGAAGGAAAAAATCTATGAAATCAGCAATCCTGAATTTTCTGTATTTGTTCCCGACAAGGACCATACGCCTTCCCTCTGGACAAAGGACTTTCCTTTGCCGTAATCGGCGAAACGGGAAAAACTTGAATTCACTCCGAAATTGTCAACGGATGGGATACCTGGGAAAGCCTTCCCAAAAAGAGTCAGTGAAAAAGGGAAAAACGGTATATGTATTCCGCAAAACACAACTTATAAAAAGTCATCAAACCTAAAAAACTGGAATCATGAAAGAAATCAATATGACAAAGGCTATATCATGTATGCCGGACAAATTCATCACAATGGAAATGGTTGAACTGGCCGCAGCCGAACACCGTCCGGAACTGGTCAACTATCTGCCGGAGAAATATATTACTTCTGAAAAATACTTGACAGTATATTCAAAACAGATGATTACGGATGGCGTTCCTGGCAGCTTTCGGAAGATACCTGAAGAAAAACGTAACCGCCAGATTTGTCTAAGGGCAATAAAGGTCGAAAAGAGTAATTTTCCTGACATACCGAAAAATACAGGAACAGTAACATACTTGAATCGCTGTTCGCACACAGGAATTTCATGCACTTACCTGCATCTGATACCTTTATCATCATGGAACAACGGAACAGTCCGTGATGCAATATACTCCCTTTACCATAACGTACAGCAGGACAACGGTTTCCGCCACAGCCCGGACAGATACGAACAGCAGTTCCTGACCACAACGAAAGCCATGCTTTCTTTCGTTCCCCAAAAGGCGAAAGGTTTCAGACTTTGGAAAGGACTGCTACGCGACGGACGTATAGCAACCCAAACAATCGACAGAATGACGCCCAAATGTTTCAAACAGGCTGCATACTACAGGGAATGGGCCATACGCTGCATCAGGGAAGTGGATACATGCTGGCTTGACTATGACACCGTATGGAAGGCCATCTGTCACAAGACAGGCAACCTACATGGCATTTTCGATTCATACGGACATTACGAATGGTTCTCTAAACATGCGGATGATGCCATGGCTGACAAAGCAATGGAGCTGGAACCAAACCTGTTTTACAGACTTCCCGGACGGTTCCGGACACCGGAAAGACTTATTCATGCACTTGAAGCGAAAAGAGAAATCAACAAAGTTATAACTTCCCATCTTGAGCCGAACCTGATGACGGAAGAGGTCTGTATGGCACTGGCCAGAGGGATTCGTTCTATCCGGATATTCCATCGGAACGCTGGAACAAGAAACTTGTGGAATATTTCATTGAATACGGTCATAGTCTTGTACTGGCTTCCCCCAACTGCCGAAGAGACTACAGACCAGAAAAAACTTGCCGAGAAGGTTCTCAAGGAGAAGCCGCAATACTTCCATTATCTGCGGATGGAATTCATCACACCTGAAATGTCCAGGCTGTTATGTCAAAAAGACCAGGATAATATCCGTCATTTCAAGGAGCGTGTCATGGAGTTCCGGAAATATACAGGACTTCCGGCCGAATTCTATGGATGTGAAACGGATTTCGAGCATATCAGGGACCGTAATGACAGCCGCCGATACTGCCGGATAGGACTCACTTACATTGCCCTGCAAAAATGTAAAACGCGGATGGCATGAAAGTGAATACTATCTCATCATGACACGCCATCCCAACCGATATATGCCTGCCGAAACAGTGTTCAGAAAACAGATTACTACATTCCACCGGACATGGCTGGAAAAAGACAATATGTGACAACGACCCGCAATTCCGGATTCCGAAGATTCAAAAGGACTTGAAGGATGTACAGGCCATGCGGTATTATGAGGTGAAACATATCCGTACCATCCTCGGATGCGAAATATACCGCAACTCATTCATGGGACGGACTGTGGAATACTGTATCCGCAAGGACGGACTGACATACCATGACAGGAACATGGAAGCGCTCGCTTCCGGCCTGCAATACAAGATCCGCCGGTTGAAGGAACAGGCCGTTCTCCCCAAAGGAACGGATGATTCGATGGAAATCAGTGCCGAAACGGTACACCGCAACATGGGGTATTGTCTGACCGGAATAGAAGCCTTTGCGGAAGACTACGGGCTGGACGTAGCCAGGACCTATACCCTGAAAGCGCTGAAGGACGTTATCCATGAACAGGGATACAAGCCTTCACTGGAGAAATACAAAAAAGAAGTCCAACATCTAAATCTTATCTGAATATGAATATTTTCCAAAAAAGAATTGAAAACCTGTGCGATGAAATCATCGGCAGGATACTTGCACTGATGCAGGCAAACTCGGTTTCCGAAGTAATACTTAAAGACAATGACAATCCGGTTTACGTAATCTGGTTTGACAAGATAGGTGATCCGTGCGAATGCTCCGTACACAAGGTAACTGCCGTCGGAGAAGGAATCACACTTGAAGTCCACGATAAGATTACCGGAGAAAACTACAAGGTCACAAGCCGCCATGAGGCGGCTCTGGCCAATCCGGTATGGCTTAACGACATTCTGGAAGCCATGACAAATATCTTCCATATAAAAGAAGATAATGTCATATGCTGCAAATGCGGAAGTAGGGACGTAACCTGTGAAGCGATGATAAATCCCAATACAAAGGACTTTGACCATTATACGGACGACTCTTTTCAGTATGGGTGGTGCGACAACTGTAAATCCGGAACAGTCATAAGCGATACGTCTGAAGTAAAGAAGGGAATATCGCAGAAATATAAGGAGTTTAAAGATACTTACAATACCGAACCGCAACTGGCCTTATGCCGCATCATATGGAAAGATGATATGAAAGAAACGGAAGTTTCCATAGCACTCGAAAAGATTCCGGAAGAGCATGACGATGCCATCTTCTTCTATTGCGACAGTCTGTCCGATTTCATGGCGTTGGCAGAATATGGAGGAGAAGACTTCATGGTTACGGAATGTTTTAGCTTTACCGGCCTGGGAAATGAGGAATAATTTATTTTTATCTTTTCAAAGTTGCCTGATATGTAAACTTTTTATATATTTGCGGCATGAAACAGGAACGGACCATATCAGCCTACAAGAATTATTTTACGGACTTCATCTCGTCCCTCAAAAAAAAAGAGGAAGCCCGTAAGATATACTATATTCTTGATATGCTGAAAGTACAGGAAAGGGTAAGCAGCAAGTTCGTGAAGTATCTGCGTGAAGAGCTCTATGAGATCCGTGCTGAATATGGAGGCAATATCTTCCGGGTATTCTTCATATTTGATGACGGGGAACATCGTAATCCTGTTCAACGGATTTCAGAAAAAGACACAGAAGACACCGCCTTCTGAAATAGAAAAGGCATTAAAGATAAAGGAGGAGTATTATGAAAGCAAGAAATGAAAACCTGACCAGCATCGATGCTATCATGGATGCGAATTCGGCAAGCCGGGAACACCTGAACGTGAGGAGTTCCGTAAGGAAGCATACGCCTACTGCATGGGACAGATCATATGTGATGCCAGAAAGAAGGAAAAAGATGACGCAGTCCGAACTGGCTGAAAAAAATCGGGACTAACAAATCCTATATCTCCAGAATTGAAAAAGGCATTGTAGATCCGGTATCAGTACGTTCTGCCGTATCATTGATGCACTCGGATTGAAGATTGAAATTGTCAAACCGGTATTGTGATGGAAAATTATCAGGAAAAAAGCCAGGGAAAAACTTTTACCGTAACCGTCCGTACGGTATTCACATTGATTATGCCCGGAAAGGATTTGTACTGTTCAATCACTATACAAACTGTCTCGGAAAACAGGAAACCGGTTCCATCGAAGGACTTTCCCTTGAAAAGTTCGAGGATGTGGACGCGATACCATTGAACGGGAAAATTATAAAAAATGGTAACCGGACAACAGACATCTATTTTTATACGGACGATTCAAACCCTTACAAAAACATGAAGCTGGATATGGATGCGTTGAAACAGTATAACCGATTCATTTATCCCCTTTCACTTTTTTTAGACAGGATATTATAACGAGACAGCCGTGAATCATGGTAAATTCACGGCTGTCTTTTCTCTATGGCATAAACAGTAACCTGTATTCTTCTTTCCTTCTCCTTTCTATTGACGGAATCTTCTTTCCTTTATAGCGACAATATCGTATGAAGTCCGCATAGATGTCCCGATTCCCGGCTTCCAGTTTCCTTATCAACGTGCTTTTGGGCATTCTGCCATAGCCGAGTAACTTATATGGTCCCACCTGGTATGCCAGACACGCAACTAAAAGTGAATCCTTTCCCAGATGTCGGAATAATGCACACATTTCCTTCAGATCATTTTTCAAAATACTGTCTCCCTCACTTTCTGTCAGCGTGGCGGGAAACTTTTCCCCTTTTCTGATACGATGACCATATGCAACATACGGATGATGTTCCGGACCATGCCATCCTTCATATTTCTTGATACACTTGACAGCCGTTTCCCAACGTGAGTCTTCCACATTCTCCTGTGCCCGCAGGGAAGTTACCGTCATGGCCAGTACCACCAACGGCAGTACTGACCTTAGAGACCTTACGGTTATTATAGGACACCTCCTTCCTGAACTGACACTGAATCTTCCACGGCATCCGTCTCTTCATCACCTGCATTGTTGAAGTCAAATTCCATTTCTGTCATGTTTCCCCAGTTGTCCTCTACAACGACAATGAAGTTCTGCGCCTCGTCACATAGTGAAGTATAATACAGCCTGAACTTCCTATTCTCCAGCAGATAACGGTCATTCGGCTTGAATTCAAGACCGTTGTCCAGTTTCAGGGAACCTTTCCCGTCATACTGGAAATAACGGATCGTATAGACCGTACCGTCAAAATCGCCCTCACTTTTGAGTTCACATCGTATTTCCGCCGTCTCATTCCTGTTCAGTTCCTTTGGAACCGGCATTGTTTCCACGGTAAACGGATAACTTTGCTGGATTTCCAGCTCGGATTCACACGAGGTCAGTACAAGACTGACCAGACCTATGCAGAACATGGCAATCTTGCCTGCCAGCCCAAGTCCTTTTCCTATATTCTTTTCTGTCTTCATTTGTTTTCCTTTGTTTTTGTCAGATATTCATTCAAGTCCTTAAATCCATCATACAGACCGGAACAGTCCGTAACCTTGTTCCCGAAATGTATGGTCAAAGTCTCCAGTGCGGTAATCCCGGCCCGGTCACGGTCAAGAAAGCACCGGATTTTGCTGTAACCCTCCAGAACGGCATACGACCGTTCCAGATTGGATACAGAGTTCAGCACCAGGCAGTCTTCGTCCGCCACAGTCCGCAATCCCAATGCCGAAAGGAAATCCACAAACCCTTCAAACACACAGCACGTATCCTGTTTCTTTCCGGACAGGGACACACAGGAAATGTCCTTGGGAGAGATACAGCCCTTGAACATCGGGTTACGGAGTTCATAACCGCCGCCCGGTTCATGAAGCCTATGGCAAAAATACCGTTTGCCCTGTATTCCGTATGCCACTTCCTTGCAGAATCTCCCGGCTATGGCCGGATCAATGCCTCTCTTTTCAGGTAGCCTTTCAATGCCTCATGACTCAGTTCCGTCACTTTCACGTCCTCGAATCCGAAACGCGGGGTATCTTCTTACGTTCCTGTAAAGGCCGGAGAGGAAGGATGCCGGATTTCCCTGAAAGGAACTCCAGCTGCTCCATGAAACCGGTACTTCCTGTCAGTTCCCCGGCAAGATGGAAGATGTCACCTCCCTTTCCGAGTCCAAAATCAAACCAGACATTCCGCTGTGTATCCACCTTGAAGGATGCTGTTCTCTCATTTCTGAAAGGTGATCTGAACCAGACATCATTTCCTTTACGGGATACCGGTACATGCCCCATACCTTCAAGAAAACCTACAAGGGAAATCCGTCTAATCTGTTCCAGTTCCATAACCCGCTAATTTATCATAAAACGAATGCCGATTCCATACTGGGTATGGCAATGTCCGAGACTTCCGCCCCACAGGAAACGCTCACGCAAGGAAGCCGTCAATGCCACACGGTCGGCAAGGTACAGTTCCATCTCCAGCGTCAGGGCACAGCCGTACACAAAGGCATCGCCGTTTTTCAGGGGTGGCCCCGTCATAGAGCTTTTTTATCGGACCAGTTTACCGTCTCATATCCGGCCAGTGCCGATCCTCCCAGATTGAGGAAGAACACTTTTCCCGCATCGGAAAGGAAATTCAGGTAATATCCGCCTTCTGCCGTAAACTGCGCCGAAGGGATGGTCACATGACGGTAACCGTGTTTCATATGCAGGTATTCTGCTCCATATACCCATTTGTTCCCGCCTTTGGCATAGCTTTCTGAAAGAGTCATCCCCATCTAGTACCCGTTATCGGAAGCCATACCGCCACGCATTTCCATGCCCTGCATCCTTGGCAGAATCCGCTGGGCGTCTGCCTGCCCTACGGAAAGGACAAGCAGCAATGCCAGCATATACAATACTTTCGTTCTCATCGCACCTTCAGTTCATTGATGGTTTCTGCACGCACCAGGTCTTCGTTGACCACCTCAAAACTCTGGTGACGGCCGCCCTGTTTCTCATACATCTCCACAACCAGTTTCTTGTCGTCCGGTATCGTAAACTTGGGAAGGGCGAATACCGTGCATTCCGAATCACTGCCGTTTACACGTGTCACATAATTGTAGGCACGCAGCGGATAAATCACCTGCTCCTGCATGGCCGTACGCTTCATCACCTTTTTGTCCACCACCTTGAACGTAATGAAATCCACGTCAAAGGGAACATTCGAGGAGTTCTTTACCTGGGTATGGAAATAAAGCAGGTCATTATGGGTGTACAGCCCTTTGAGCAGATACTGGATACCGAAACGCTTACAACCGATATGACGAATACGGCGTTTGTCATTCTCATACACGGATTTCATAATAAGACGTACCAGACGGGGGGGGACTCGTTATCCAGCTCGGTCAGATAGATTTCCATGGCATTGTTGGGACGGTTCACCGATTCTCCGTCATGGATGAAATCACACATCTCCACATTCAGCAGCAGCGGCTCGTCGGCATACTTCACGTTGAATGTATAGAAGTTCCCGTCTTCGGTTATTACAGACATATTGGTCTCCTCCCTGAAATTGCGTGTCGTGGCCTTTACTCGGATTACATTCTCGGCACCGTCGGCCTTGCCGGCTATCAGGTTTGTAGAACCGAGATCCACATACTTGACCGGAGCCGGGAAAATGACATGGACGGTCTTGTCATACGTTATTTCCAGTCCGTGCGGCGGAATCATCTGGCTGAAACCGATCTTGCGGGTCAGCCCCTCATAATAATCACCGCTACTCTGCTGCGCCCAGGCAGCCGATACGCCCAGCAAAAGGGCAAACATCATCAGAATCTTCTTCATGTGCTTTTGTTTAATGGTTGTCTTTTCTTTCATAGTTTCCTGTATTTCATTTCTCCGGTGAATGGAGCAGTACCCGGTGTCCGGCCTTCAAAGTAATCTTTACCGTACGCATCCGTTTGGATATGTACTGGGAAACGCCCTGTATCACACCTTTTCCCAGATCGGAGGCAATCTGCGCCCCGGCATCGGTGGAAATGTTGATGCTGCTGTTTCATCGAGGTTCCCATGTTGGCGGCAATCTCTCTGGCAGCGTCATATTCCAGTGAACCCGGCACCAGGATTCCCTGCTGTCCGTCCAGATCATAGACTTCCAGTTCCACCGGCAGGATAGTTCCCTTGTATTCCACGGCATTGACCATGATTTCCAGACGTTCACCCTGTATGCGTGTGCCACCTACCAGTACGGTCCCTTTCGGTATGAAACGTCCGGCAACGGACATAGGCTCGGTAAGCCGCAGGCGCAAGGCCTGTCCGTCGGATACGGTCTGCGTACCATGTACACAGGCGGCAATGGTATTGCCTTCCGTTACTGTCTTCCGTCCGACAGCCGTATTGAAACCGGCATTGCGTTCTCCCGAAAAGGCGGATATGAACTCTTCGTCGCTCACAGGTCTGGAAAGCGAGGATACCACCTCATTGTGGACCTGTTTCACCGGTATGGCCTTTTTGTCCTCCGCCTTTCTGACGGGAGAAGGAGTCTCCACTGCCTGACGGTTATTGTATTTGGCCGCCAGTTCATAGGATTTTTCCATCAGGGCCATCTTTTCCTCCATACCTGACAGTGGCTCCTGCTTCTGCTGCTGCATACGTTCCAGTTCTTCAATCCTTTCCAGAAGCCTTTCCTTTTTTCGGATCGGTCCGCGGTTCATAGATGCTTCCCAGCGTACGGTTCATTTCACGGTAGGCTCCGGCCGAAGAACTGACCGGTCCGGCATTGCCTTTTTCTGTTTCCGTTTCCGTGTTTGTTTGCCTCTCCGGTATAATGTTATCGGGAAGACGGACACTGTCTTTCCGTTCCTCTTTGGCAAACATGGACTCCGCAGCTTCAAAAATGTCTTCCTTTTCCTGCTTTCCTGTTCCATCAGAGCCTTTTCATAGGCATCCTTCTTGTTCCATTCCAGGCGGCTGTCCTCGGGAGAAGGGATTTCCGTATTGAAACCCTGTCCTTTATCCTGCCGCTCCCGTTCCTGCCCGGAAGGTGAGAATATCAGATAAAAACTTCCCAGACACAGCAGGAACATCAGCGGATACACCACAAATCCGGCGCGTTTGCGTTTCTGTTCCTCACTCAGCGGCTTCCTGTCCTTTGAGGACCGGAGCCTGAACGGTTTCATAAGCCGTTCCATTACTTTCTTGACTTTTTCTTTCTCCATTTCTTACAATAGATTGAATGAACTCCATACGGAGTGAATCCTTTTCCATAAATTCCATTCCGGACTCCCGGTTCTTACTGCCCATAAACGGCCGGTATGCCGTATAGACACATACGGCGGCAAACGGGACAAACAGTATCCAGAGGACGGCCTTGCGCTGTTTCACGGTAAGTCTGTGGCAGAACCTACTAAGTTGCAGGTCCGCCTGTCTTGTCAGGTTCCTTTTCATCGTTCCACACTCCTTATGTCCTTGTTTTCCAGTATGGTCAGATGTTCGATGATAAAGCCGTTGGGGTTGTCATCGGAACGGGACGTATTCTGAAGCTGGCAGTCAGTCACCAGCGAACGTTCCGTCACATTACTCTCACGGATAATCATCTGGCGGGCATACGTCCTGGCCCTGTAGGGGTAGCCGGAAAAGTCGCAGACCACGCTGTCCACCCGTACCACCTGATTGATGTTGCCGGAAATGAGACGGTTATAATATCCTTTCTCGGCAAAATCCACATAGTAATGATAGGCGCTTTTGTCCGCCAGCTGCAAGGCACGGTTGATATTGTGCTCAATGGCATCCTTCTGTGGCGACAGCCCGAAAAAGAGCTCATGAAACCTTCTTACATGTTCCCTGGCTTCAGCCGGACGGTTCTGTGAAAGATCCTGTGAAAGGGCAAGCATCAGTGACTTGCCGCCATCAAGTACATAAATCTTCTCACGCTGTTTCTCCGCAAAGCGGTATGAGTTCCACAGGGCAAAAGACGGTCACAAGCGTGCAGCATCCGACAAAGACCGCAAGCATCAGGCGTATCCGTCTGAAACTGCTTTCAATATTGGTCAGTGATTTGAATTCCATCTGTTTTCATGATTTTAATGTTCCTGTTCTGTTTATTTTCCACGCAGACGACCTCCGATATTTCCAAGTCCGGAACCTGCGGCACCGGCTGCAAATCCTCCGGCCTTGGTCGCGGTACGGTTGATGTTGCGGTTGTAGTTTCCGGCACCGCCTGCCTGCACAATCCATCCGGCCACGGTCGGCACGGTAAAATATCCGATGATACCTATCAGCATGAAGATCACATATACCGAATTGGAGTTGTCCAGCGAATAGTTCGGATTGTTCTGGAGCTCCAGGATGTCGTTCTGCAGCATAAGTACCTGAATCTTGGCCAGCATACAGCTGAAAAGGTCACTCACGGGAAGCCACAGATAGACGGAAATGTAACGTGTGAACCACTGACTGAGCGTGGACTGGAAACCGTCCCACACGCTGAAGGCAAAGGCAATGGGACCGAGGATGGACAATACCACCAGAAAAAAGGTCCTTACCGTATCTATCAGCAGGGATGCCGCGGCAAAAAGCAGTTCCAGCAGACTGCGGAAGGCATCACGGATATTCTTTTCCAGATTGTACATGCCCACTTCCATATACATGCCCATGCGGGTTGCCATGGCATCGGGCGACCATCCGAGCTCGTCCAGCTGACGGTCAAACTCCTCGTCGCTGACCAGATAGGCCGTTTCCGGATTACGGAGCATGGCTTCATGTTCCAGCCTGTCCTTCTGCTCACGGTACTGCTGCATGTCCATCGTCTGCCCCTCAAGCATCCTGTGGGTTCCCTGCACAATCGGACTCAGCACCGTATTCATCGTTCCGAGTACCAGGGTCGGGAAAGCATGATGCAGATGCCTATCGCAAACGGACGCAGAAGCGGATACACGTCTATCGGTTCGGCACGGGCAAGCGACTGCCAGACACGAACGGCCACATAGAACAGGGCACCGAGTCCGGCAAGTCCCTTGGCCACATCCAGCATATCCTCACAAAGAGGCATCATTTCATTGTAAAGGCTCTCCAGAATGGTATGGAGATTCGAGAAATCCACGGATAACAATACCATAGGCTACCAGTATTTGGAGGTGTCATTGCCATAGAGCTTCAGGACACGGTCAAGGTCATTCTTCTTGCGGGCACGCAGGAAACTCACGGCTATATTCCTGTTCGTATAGTAATTCACGAGATTGCGGTAACGGCGCATACTGGCATAACAGTCATCCACAACATCCATACGCTCTTTGTCAGTCATGGAAAGGGTGCTGACGTTGATTACCTGCTTGAGGTCCTGCAACACCCCGTTGCTTTCTTCCAGAAGCCTGGTATAACCGAAAGCGATGGCATCCAGCTCTTCGGGAGAGAAGTTCTCATCATCCAGCATCTTCTGGAAATTGGTCACATAGATTTCCGACACGTCACCGACCATCAGGATGACCTCACTGACCTTACGGGCATCCTTCACCAGATTGTTGACGGACTTGAGGGCATCATAATATCTCTTGTACTGCTCGTATATCTTCACGGTCTCAGCAAAATTCTTGGCGGTACTTGCTGCGGTGGATGAAGTGTGCACGATATTGTCCGACATGTTGATGATACTCTGGGCAAGGTTTCCAGGATCTGTCACCACCCACTGTGCCCGTATCTGTCCGGCAAGAAAAAAGGTTCCTGCACAAAGCAGCAGCAGTCTTTTTCTCATGGACGCACCTCCTTCCTTACATAGTCACCGTTCGGAGAAAAGGTCAATACGTCAGCCGCCTCATTGTAGGCGATGTCTATGCGGTAGCCGGTATTGATGAACAGGTTCCCGTTTTCCTCCACAAGCAGATAGGTTTCCGGCCTCAGTTTACGCGCCTTGCCGCTACGGGCGAAGACCGTCACCTTGTAGGCGTCCCCTTCCTTATATATAAGGACATCGGGCTTGCCTTCCACACTGCTCCATGAACCGCACAGGCGGTCACAGTCCTTGAACCTGCTTTCACTACAGCTCTGCAGCAGCAGTGATGCCGCCCCGATCAGGCAGGCGGCCAGTCTGTACAACTGTCTGTTTTTCATGTCTTGTCTTTTTTTAATGATGTTGTTCTTGTTTTACTGAATCTTTCAAAGTCCCATCTTTCGTCCCTTCGGCTTAGGACTGACCGGAATGCGGACTTTCCCGGAAAGCCTGTCTTTGCAGGCCGACTGACGACATTCCTTGCGGATAATGGTATCGTCCTTTTTGTTTGGGGATTTCAGGCCGACCATGGTTTCAAACCTGGCATAAAGTTCCTTATAGGCCTTTTCTGCCTGTTGCCGTCTGATTTCATCCGGGGAATTCCGGTCAATGCCGTATTTCATGAGAAAACCGGAATTGATGAAAGGACTGTCAATATTCTTCGGGTTGGCTATGAAACCTCCCAGCTTTTCCAGTTCCCCGTACAGCTTGTCGAGATACTGCACGGGAGGAGGGGAACAAAGCCGCTCAAAGACCTTCTCCACGGCATGTGTCAACGTCTTACATCGACCTCTACGGCATCAGGTATCTCGCCTCTGAGCCTTCTTTCCCTGTAATCTTCCGGTTCCATACTTTCAAGCCGGTGATACAGCTCATAGTCTTCTGAAAATCCGTAATGTTCACGTATATCCTTCGGTATGTCCCATCCGTTCATCAGGGACCAGTAGAGACATTCGATTGTCTCCTTACGCTTTCTTTCATCCGATTCAAAACTGTCATTCATAACCGTTATGCTTTACCGTTTGACCTTTTCCTTTCCCTTCTCATTTCCGCAATGCGTTTCACGGCCAGTTCCAGATTTCCGCCCAGTTCCTTGGCCAGCTTCTGCAATTCCAGCTTTTCCGACTCTTCCGTGGTATATACGGCATATTCCTCATCGCTGACTTCCGTGGCATACACGGCCGAGTGGGTACCGCCAAGACCGATCCAGACCTCACGGTAGAAACGTCCGGGATGGTTGGCCTGATTAATGGACAGGATCTGTCCGCGTTCCTTGTCGGTCAGTCCGAGAAGCCGCTGGATATGGTCGAACTTGTTCATGTATTTCCGCTGGTCAAGAAGAATCTTGCAGTCACTGTTGTTGATGATAGCTTCCTTCACGACAGGGGAACTGATAATGTCATCCACTTCCTGGGTGACCACCACAGCCTCCCCGAAATATTTTCTAACGGTCTTAAAGAGATACTTTATGTACTCACTCATATTGGCGGACATAAGGGCTTTCCAGCATTCCTCAATGAGTATCATCTTGCGGATACCTTTCAAACGGCGCATCTTGGCGATGAAGGTTTCCATGATTATCAGCGTGACCACGGGCAGAAGCACCTTGTTTCCGCTGATATTGTCCAGTTCAAATACGATAAAGCGCTTGTTGGTAAGATCCAGTTCCTTGTCCGAATTAAGCAGGAAATCATAATCACCGCCACGGTAGAACGGTTCCAGCACGTTCAGGAAACCGTCGATGTCAAAAATCCTTCTCACGGACTTTCTTCTTCCTCAATCATCCGGCGGTAGTCATCACGCACAAACTCATAGAATCCGTTGAAGTCGGGTCTGATATCCCTGTTTTCCGTTATCCTGCGGATGTATGCGTTCACCGCTCCCGAAAGGGCCACCTCTTCCGAACGCCTTGGGGCTTCATCCTCACGTTTCCAGAGTGTGAGTATCAGTGTCTTGATGCTTTCACGCTTTTCCACGTCAAATTCCCCGGAATCCGTATAGAACGGATTGAAGGCGATGGGATTGTCCTCCTCATAGGTGATATAGATACCGTCCTCGCCATGTGTCCGGTCATGAATCAGGCTGCAAAGTCCCTGATAGCTGTTTCCGGTATCCACCAGCAGGATATGGGTACCCTGTTCATAATACTGGCGGACAAGGTGGTTCGTAAAGAAGGATTTACCGCTGCCGGAGGGACCGAGTATGAACTTGTTGCGGTTGGTGATGATTCCCTTGCGCATGGGCAGGTCACTGATGTCCAGATGAAGCGGTACGCCGCTCTGCCTGTCCGTCATACGGATACCGAACGGACTGGGCGAACTGCGGTAATTCGTTTCCGAAGCAAACAGGCAGACAGCCTGTTCAAGAAAGGTATAGAAACTTTCCTCAGCCGGAAAATCGCCCGCATTGCCTGGAATACCAGACCAGTACAGCACCGGGGTATCTATCGTGTTATAATGGGGTACGCATCCCATCAGGGCAAGCTGTCTGCCGGTATCGTTCTTGATACGCCTGAGCTCTTCCTCGTCTTCCGCCCAGGCCAGTACGTTACAGTGGCACCGTACCGAACAAGCCCTTTCGTATGCGCCTCGTCAAGATACATTTCTGCCCATTCATAGTTCACGGCATTGCTGCGGCTGTATTTCGACAGGGACAGCATGTTGCGTGAAGTCTTTTCCATACGTTGCAGGATTTCCTGCGCGTCATCGATGAACACGTACTGCGAATAGACATGGTTGCATGAAAGCAGGAGTCCTACCGGAGCCGCAAAACGAAAGACGGCAGTCGCTACGGTCCGTGGACAAGCGCTCATAACGTATGTCCGTGCCCACACTGCCGGGAAGGTCTTCCGTATCGGAAAGCACATGCAGGCAAAGACGTTTGTCACCGATGCGCATACGTTCCGGATCAAGGCAGATGTCCTGTAATACGGGGTGCGTGTCCTCCATACCGAGAGTCAGGTATCTTTCAATCAGACCGGGACATTCTTCCGTTCCGACCACCTCTTCCGTCCTGAGACGCTTCATCCTGACATGCCCCGAATCGTTCATGATACGCTCGAACTGCTCCACCGCCTCCAGGAATTTCACGACCGAATCCCAGTCCGTGATTTCCTTTGGGAAGGATATGGCTGCGGCACAGGGTACTGAAATCACTGCGGCGGCGGGCGCGTTCGCGTGTGGTCTTTGTCAGGTACAGGAAGCAGCGGTGCCTGAGATACGGGCGTTCGTTGAAATGACGCTCATAGCTGCGGGACAAGAAACTTTCCGTCCCGTCTCCTTCGCTCCGGTAGTTTTCCTTGACGAACCAGTCCTGCTTGTACAAGACAGAATAATTGGGAAGCACCTTCATAGCCTTCACCCAGGTACCGTGAATGGCTTCATATTCCGCCGCCGTCACCGTGTACAGTTCAGGCAGCTCGACCTCGAAGGCTACCGTAATGTCCGCATCCTTGCTTACGATGCAGTTGTTTTCCACGGCCAGAATCGGGAATCTGTCTTCCAGATCACAGGCCTTCAATACACTTCTCATTTCTTTCTCTTCTTTTTGGTTAATGCTCTGAATATTCTGCGACGGGCTGACAGATAGCGCGGATGGCGTTTCTCGGCCAGCATCTTCATCAGCCCGTGCTCACCGTAGCGGGCATTCATGCGGAAGGTCAGCCATACGGCCAGGGTACCGGATACCGCCCCGAAAGACAGGCATACCAGCTGGCTGACACCGGCCATATACAGGACAACCACCGCAAGAAAGACCGATACAAGGCCCTCCGGCAAAAAGAACAGGTACTGTGATTTCAAGCCCTTGAACTCAATCGGACGGCCTGCTCCCTTTTGTTGATACGGTAATCCATGGCTTACAGGAAGAAGGAACGGAGAATGGTGGCGGCCACAATCAGGAAGATGCAGGCGAAGAACCAGCTCGCCGCAGTCTTGGACGTATCCGGTCACCACTGCTGAACTTGCCATACGTCTTGATACCACCCACAAGACCAAGTACGGCTCCGATGGCATAACATAATTTGGTGGCCGGATCAAAATACGAGGTCATAAGGCTGGTAGCCTCATTGATGCCGGCAAGACCCTGTCCCTGTGCGAAAGCACCTGCCGTTGCCAGCACATACAATACTGATAAAAAGGATTCTTTTTCTCATTGTCGAATCATTTTGGGGTTTGACATAAATTTTGAATTCGACTGCAAATATATAAGGCTTAAGCCGCTGTGATACAACACTGTCATCAGGTGTCACCAGATGTCACCATATGTCATTCAGGAAGCCTTACAGACATAAAAAAGCACCCCGAAAAAGATTTCGGGATGCCTGAATATATCGGTGTCAGATATATTTCCGCCACTCGTCAGACGGTTCATTCCCATCCTTGACTTTAAGCGGTTTGGGATTGCCGTCCTCGTCAAGATACTTTTCTATCAGTTCCTCAACAATCGCGGAATTCTCCATATTGGAAAGGAACACGTCAATCAGGCTGGTCTGCCGGATGGAAAAAAGGACACGGGCTGCCTGTACGGCTTTTTCCTCATCAGCATCCTTCTGATGTGCCAGATATTCGCCGAGTACTTCCATATCCCTGCTGGAAAGGACCGGTGATACGGATTCCACTTCGGGAGACTCCGCATCAAGGTCTTCCTGGACTTCCTGCAGGAGTTTCATCTTTTCCAACTGAAGATTGCACTCCACATCTTCCTGCTGCACGTCCTCCTCTTCACCGATAAAATTCCTTTCAAGAGTCTGGCTCATGAAAGGGAGCGGCAGTCTTTCCGGCATTCTCGTCAAGATAGACATAACGGGTATTTCCCATCACTTCTGCATCTGGAGCCGCAGATTCCGTTCCGCCGGTTTCTTTCCTTTCTTTCTTTACGCAAGGTCTGGCATAAAGCAGGGGTACAGATGGCTCCGATACGTTTTTTCCAGCCATAAACACGGTACAGCAAATAGCCTATACAGGCAATACGTACACACAGGTATATCAGTTCTTCCATAAAGAATCCTTATAAAGAAAACGTTCAAGTTCATCCTTCAGCAATTCTCCGTGGCGTTTCAAATGTTCCTCCACGATATTGCTCACATAGGCGGATACACTCATGCCGGGAGCCATAAACGGGATAAGGCGGCTTGCCTTGTCATACAGATAGCCACGGATACGTATCTGCCGACCGTTCCCGACGGGAACATCGTTCAGATAGACACGGCAGTATTCGGGAAAGCGATTCGCTATTCCTGTTTTCTCTTTCAACTCCCTGACCCTGTTCTTTCAGTGAGCAAATCCTTTTGGACAGCACATAAACACAAAACAGCAGAATGCCGCATACCAATACGGCAACAGTCAATAAAATCCACATCATTTTCAGAATGTTTTTGGGGTTTTGCGGCGAAACAGCTCGCCAAGCTCTTCACTGTAAGTCTCAAGATGGTGTGCCAGCACATTGTCCAAAAAAGCGGGCACACTCATGTCATCACTCAGAAGGGGAAGGATACGCGCCAGCCTGCAATACATGTCATAGCTGATATAGGTCTGCTTTCGGTGTACGGACTTCTTTCTGTCCAGAAACAGATTCTTGTACACTTCCACCTTCTCTTCCAGTCCAGGATCGGCGCGTATCGTCTTGCGGGACTTTTCCTGTCCCTGTGTTTTTACTTCCGACACATTTTTTTCCTTTTCTGTGACAGGAAGAACATTCTCGCCGACATCTGCTCCAGATTTACCACAGGAAATGGATTCACTGGCCATCATGTCCTTCAAGGCATCCTCATCCACCTTGAATATCTCTCTTTTCTTTGCCATAGTTCTTATCCCGGAAATATGATACGTTCCATCTCCTGGGCAAAAGCCTCAAGACGGCTGTCTTTCAGTAGTGATTCGGAAGGAGGAAGAAGGGTGCAGCGGAAATGCTGTCTGGAAGAAGGTGTCATTTCCTTGTTGAAGCGTTCAAGATCCGGAAGTACGGTTTCAAAGACCTTCAACCCCATACGGAGCACTATTGCATTATACATTACATACAGTTCCTTGGAAGTACGACTGTCCATACGGTTCCAGAATAAACGTATGTCCTTCAGGGGAGCTTCCGGGTGCTGTCCGATAAAGTCCTGAACGGTCGAGACAAAGGAAAGGCTGCTCTGCATGACCATACGGTCCTTCACGATGGGAGTAAAGATAAAATCCATGTTCATGACGGACTCGAATACGCCACGGGAATTTACCGTTCCTGGAAGATCGAAAAATATCAGGTCATAGTCGCCTTCCAGTTTGCCGGGGAATCTCTGCGGCTGACTCAGGAGAGGAAGTGACAATCGGATAGGCCTTGCGGGAACCGTCCTCAAACTGACGGCAGAAAAGACGTTGGTGATACTCGCTTTTCTCAAGGTTCTTCAAATCCCTTCCCCTCAGTTTTTCCAGACTGAACTGGGGATAGTCACAGTCAACGACAGCAACTTTCAGACCTCTTACATAATTAAAATAACTGGCAAGAACCGCTGTTACCGTGGACTTGCCCACACCGCCTTTCTGATTGCTGAAGGCGACAAGAATCGGACGTTTGTTCATACCTCTTGTTTTTGGGGTTAATATTCACTTTTTTTTTTTCACTAATCCAACAATGGCATTACGCTATTGTGATACCGGCATAACCGTTTAAGGACATGCTGCAATAATCCTGTACATATATACATTGTAATGTTATTGCACTATTATGTTGCCATATTATTATGTCCTTATGTTATTGCACTATTATGTTACCATGTTATTGTGTCCTTATGTTATTGCACTATTATGTTGCCATGTTATTATGTCCTTATGTTATTGCACTATTATGTTGCCATGTTATTGTATCCTTATATTATTGCAATATTATGTTGTTATGTTATTGTGTCCTTATGTTATTACACTATTATGTTGTTATGTTATTGTGTCCTTATGTTATTATGTCCTTGATGTTATTGCACTATTATGTTATTGCAATATTGCACGCTTAAACCGCGTCAAAAATAAGGTCTTTCAGGCATACAGGTAATGTGTAATCGGCACCATGACATCAGATGTCATCAGATGTCGTTATATGTCATACAATCCACTTATTTCACAACTGTTTACCCGCCATAATTTTGCAAAGTCAGAACCAATGGATGGCTTGGAACATCTTCCGACGGACAGCAGCACGCCGCTCACGTTTCAGCAGCAACTGCTGAGGTGGACTTCTCTGTTCAACGAACAGAGTGTTGTGTTTTGTACGACAGAAATTATTCTGCCATACAAAAACGTCTTGCCTCCTATCGAAAGTAGGGATTTTCCTCCAAAGTCGGAAAATCTGACGGAGAAAGCAAACAACCCAAAAAAGCAGAAAAAGCATGGAGAAAAACAGGCAAGAAGGACAGGCAGAAAACTGAAGACTGATCCGCGGATCATAAGTACAATTTCCGTCTGAACGCACAGGAGAAAAGCAGATTTGAGAAACTGTTTCTGAACTGAGCAAGGATAGGGACAATCTTTATCAAGAAATCAATCTTTTCAGGTGAACAAATCAATGCAATCAAGGTGGACAAGGTTTCATGGACTATTATATCCGCTCGGGGAATTTTACAGGCAGTTTGCGGCAATAGGCAATACCATAATCATTGCTTCCTCGGCAGCACGTTCTGCACGCGGCCAAGGTAGATGTTGCCGACGGTCTGTACTTCCTGGATGTCGGACACGTAATGCTCGACGAGCACATTGTCTTCCACCACGGAAATCTGGGTGTGGCGCTCACGTTCGCGCACCACCATCAGACGCTCGACGTGTTCGCGACGGGCCAGGAAGTCCTGCTCCATGAGCTGGTTCTGACGGCTGCGTTCACGACGGTTGTCGCGGCGGCGCTGCTTCTTGGCTTCCAGACGGGTGGATCCTTCGACGTCGGTGATCTCGTCGATGTACTGCTGCTTGCGGGAGCGACGGGACATCGTCTCGTCCGATTCCTCGGCCTTCGAACCTCCACGGCGACGACGGCGACGACGGGTCACCGTGCCCTCTTCCTCATCGTCATCCTCATGACGGCGACGGGATTCGCGTTCGGAGGTCTGCTGCTCGTCGGCTTCCTCATGGTTGCCGCGTCCGCGACGGCGGCGACGGGTGCGCGTCGGCTGCTCGTCGTCATCATCGTTTCCATTGCGGGACTCGTCATCGATCGGCGCATACGTGATGCCATCGAGGACCAGGTCCTCCTCGATCTGCTCCACTTCGGCAGCGGCGCGACGTTCCTGCGCGTTCAGACGACGGGAACGACGGGAGCGGCGGGAATCGCCATGCTCATCGTCTTCGGCGTCGTTGTTGCGGTCATTGCCGTCATCACGGCCGCGACCGTCATTCGAAACGTCCGTGCGGTCCGCATCGGCCGTGTCGTGGCTGCGACGGCGGCGGCGACGGGTCGGACGGTCATCGTCGCGGCCATCACGGCTGTCACGGGCATCGTCCGAACCTCTGCGGCCCGTATCGTCGGCATCGTCATCGTCGGACGATCCGCGGCCCGCGGGGGCGGCCGGCAGAATCGGCTCCTGGAACAGCAGCGACGTCATCGGACGCGGGTTGTGACGCGTCTCATGGCCTTCCGGCAGCGCGCTGACGGCGTCGAGCGCACGGTCTTCGGATGATTCGTCACGATTGCCGCGATTGCCGTAATCGTCACGATCGTCACGGTCATCACGCGGCTCGTCGATGATACGGCGACGGCGACGCGACGGGCGATCATCCTCGTCCTGCACGTCCACGGAGGAAACGACGGCGACGGCGCGGACGCTCGTCACGCATCTCATCGTCGTCATCGTAACGGGTCACGCGACGACGACGCGGACGCGACGGCTCGGTGTCATCGGCATCATTGAAATCAGCGGAATCACGCGCAGGCTGGGCATGCTCAAGCTTCGGCTCCTCAAACAAGGGGAGCTTTTGGCATGCTCCTCGACCTTCAGCTCCAAAGACGCGCGCCGCGGCACCTACGCCACGCACCACGGCGACCCCCACGACGACGACGCGGAGCCGGATCGGCAGACACAGAACCCGCACTGCTTGCCGCATTATTGGTTGAATTATCGGATGACACAACAGCCTCGACCTGATCGAGGCCCCCTCATTGGTAGTAGGCACAACGCTCCTCGGCAACGCGCTGCAATCGCATCGCCTTCACTCAAGCCCCAACGGTTCTCACACCACGCTCTCACCGTGGCCGCGCATCATGGCGCCCGTAGGAAGCAACTTCCGTCAAAAGTCTTCATCATGCGACGGCGGACACCTGCGCTCGCGACTCACAGAACATTCACGCGAGGGGATCAACGCCATCGGATGCGTCGGCGGTCTTGCAGAACCACCGTCTATAAGTATGACACAAAAAACAACGGAGCGTGACAGGACGGGAAATTTATTCCCCCTACACGCTCCGTTTTCCAATGATTCGCGTTGACACGCCGTGAATGAACGTGCGCCGGCATAGTGGTTCAGCAGCGGTTCAACGGTGGACCAATAGTGGTTCTGCGGCAAGCCCGCGGCAGCGAATTAACGGCGATTCAACGCAGCCAGTCCTCCAGCAGGTCGGCCATGAGCAGCAGATCGGTCTCCGGCAACTGCTCGTCCTGCTTGTGAGCCAGCAGCGGGCTTCCCGCGCCGAGATTCACGGCCGGAATGCCCAGAATCGCAAAACGCGCCACATCCGTCCAACCCAGCTTGGCAAGCGGGTCACGACCGGTACGTTCCTTGACAAGCGATACCAGCGATTGGGCAAGCGGCGAATTGAGGCCCGGACGCGCGCTCGGCGATTCGTCCTTCATCTCGATGCCGAAGCCTTCGAACACGCCACCAGTGGCCTGATGCTCGCCGTTGCCAAGTTTCGCGCCCGCATCCGCGCCGATCATCAGCGCCTTCGCCTCGGCGAGCGACTTGTCCGGCGCGAACCGGTAGTTGACGTGCACACGGCACTCGTCGGGAATCACATTGGTACCCTTGCCGCCGGAAATCAGCGTGGCGTTCAGGCCCTCCTGATAGGTCAGGCCATCCACTTCGATGGCGCGGTTCTCATGTGCGTTCAAACGGTTCAGAATCTCGGCCGCCGCGTGGATCGCGTTCTTGCCCATCCAGGCGCGGGCCGAATGCGCGGCAACGCCGTGCGTGATCACGTCGAATCGCATCGTGCCGTTGCAGCCGCCCTCGATGCCGCAATCGGTCGGCTCGCCGATGATCGCGAAAATCGCCGGTGATCCAATCCGGATGCGACTCGACGACCTTGCGCAGGCCGTTCTTTTCGGCCGCGACTTCCTCATGGTCGTAAAACACGTACGTCAAATCGTATTTCGCATCCGTCAGCGTGGCCGCCAGATACAGCATGACCGCGTCGGAACCCTTCATATCGGTGGCGCCACGACCCCAGATCACACGCTCATGCTCATGACCGGCCGCCACGTCCTCGCGAATCAGCGGATCGCCCGGCTGAAGCCATTTCGGCGGGAAATTGTCGATCACCGGCACCGTGTCGAGATGGCCGGCAAGAATCACGCGGCGCTCGCGACCGAAATCGGTGGATGCCACCAATGTGTCGCCGTGCCTGCGCACCGTCAGATGCGGCTGTTTTTTTCAAAAACACCTCGACGGCGTCCGTCAACGGGCCTTCGTCATCGCTGACGGAATAGCAGCCCATGATCTGCCTCATCAGCTCGTTCAACTGCTCCTGTTTGCTGGCGGAAGCGGAAAATCCAATCGTAAGTTCGCTCATGCCGTCCATTATCCGGCAAAACGTGCCGTCAATCGTGTATCGGGCTCGCTTTTGAGACGTGCATACGACCGACGCGCGCTTGGTGCCACACTAGATAGCGGTCGAAAGGCAACGGCCGCAACGAAAAAGGAGAGTGCAATGCCGGGTCTGTTAAGCGCGATGGAAGGTTTCTGCGTCATCGGCATCGTCATCGCGACCGGCTATGTGGCCGCGCGTATGCGTATCGGCGGGCCGAGCGCGCAGATGGTGCTTAATCGGTTCAGCTTCTTCGTGTCGAGTCCATGCCTGATGTTCGCCATCCTGTCCAAGGAGAAGATCTTCGAGATCTTCCATTCCTCCATCGTCGTGGCGTTTTTTTCGGCGCTGCTGGTGGGCGTGGTCTTCCTGATCCTCAACCGGCTGTTCTTCCATATGAAAGCCGCGGACGCCACCATCGGCGCACTGAATTCGCTGTATCTGAACTCGAACAACATCGGCCTGCCGATCGCCACGTACATTCTGGGCAATCCGGGCGCTTGTCGCACCGATCCTGGTCATGCAGCAGGCGGTGTTCACGCCGATCGGCCTGACCGTGCTCGACGTGACCACCAAAGGCAAGGTCTCCGCGAAGGAGATTTTTTGAAGCAGCCGTTGCATCAGCCGCTGCTCATCGGCTCGCTTCTAGGCATTGTGGTGTCCGCGATTTCCGCGAAGGTCGGCTATTTCGTGATTCCGAGCTTCATCTACGACCCGATCGATATGATCGGCGATTCGGCGGTGCCGATGATCCTGATGGCGTTCGGCATGTCCCTGCACGGCACCAAGCCGTTGCAGGACAAGTCGAATATTCCGGCGGTATTCACGGTGGCCGCTTTGAAGAACATTGTGATGCCGATCATCGCGTTCCTGCTGTCGTATTTCGTGATGGGCTTCCGCGGCGCCACGCTGTACGCGTGCGTGGTACTCGCCGCTCTGCCCACTGGCCAGAACGTATACAACTACGCGGCCCGCTACAACGTGGGTCTCACCTTCGCGCGCGACGGCATTCTGTTCTCGACGTTGTCGTCGCCGATTTTCATCGCAATCATCGCGGTGCTGCTCGGCTGACCTCGCCAGTCCTCGCCGCGGTATCCACGACCGCCGCGGCGAGGCCATCAATCGTCCATACGGTAGCCGGCATAACCGAGCCCGTGCGCCGCATGATTCGCGGCACACCCTCCGAGCACCATCAGCGCATAACACAAGCCGATTCCCGCGGCCAACGTAAGCAACGAAGCCGGATTGAGCAACGACGTTGCCAGAATCGGAAACAGCAACAACACCGAGCACCCCAACGAAACGGCCATCACCGTGTTGAGCGGGGTGATCACTTCCATCATGCGTGCCTTGTCGAGCGTCGCCTCATCCGTGCCTTCCAACGCAAGCATGCGGTACTCGTCGGCCTGGTCGTAGACGTTGCCCGTCTGCATCACGCCGGAACTGACGGCGGCGAGCACCGCGGCAAAGGCGAGCGTCAGGAAACCACCCATCGCTATATCGCGCATGTACAGCATAGATGGGTCGAACGGGTCGTGGTTGCCTCCGATTCCGGTGGCAAGCAATCCGCACACCGACGTCATCCCCGCAATGAACACAGCGAGCGCCACACCGGACACGTTACGCCAAGCACGCTTGGGATTGTCGAGGATACGGCGCATGGCAATCATAGTGGCCGCGTCCTTCGGGTGTTTCGCGCGCGATCTGGCGCGCATCGCCACCACCCAGGTACCGACGACGTTCACCATGGCGAAACCGAGGAAGAAGACGCCGAAGATGATGGCGTAGACCACCATCTGACCCAAGTGCGCGAATGCGGAGATGCTGTTGAGCAGCAGGTAGCCTACGGCCAACACGGCAAGGAAAATCAGTGCGCGCCATGCGGACGGCATGGGTTGTCCGGTACGTTGCATCACGCCAAGCGGGGTGATGGCCACGCGGCGTAGGGCGACCAGCGCGGAGACCAAGGCAAGCAGCGTGACTCCGACGGTCACGGCCGCCAGAGCAGGCAGTCCCACCCACAACTGTTCGAAGGTGAAATGCTGGTTTTGGAAGTCGAGCAGCATGATCGCCGGTATCAGCGCGAAGTAGCCGGCCATGCCGACCAGCGCGCCAAGCAGAGACCTGGCCACCCGCATCGAGCGCGGTGAGTTTCGTGACCTGCGCGGTGGTGGCGCCCGCAAGTCGCAGTGCGGCGAGACGTGCGTCCCTGCGGGAGGCCGCGAGACGGGCCGCCGAGCCGGCGAGCGCCACGAACGGCACGATGAGTAGCAGACTGGCGAATGCGGCGAGCAGCACATAGCCGTCGGAATAGGTGTTCATGACGGCTGTGGCCTGGTCGGCCGTCCAATGGCCGTCGCCGACCGTGGCGACGAGCTTGTCGGCGTGCGCCAGGGTTTTGGACCATGTTTCGTATGTACCGGGCGCGCACCTGTTGGAATTGATCATGCAACCGAACGTGTGGTCGGCGGAGGCCCGCCAGATGAAGCCATGCAGGCCTCCGAGCACGGTTAGGAAGACGGCGGTGGCGGATGCGAAGGCAACGATGGCCAGCGCAGAGGTGCGGCTGGATGTGCCGCGGGTGCCGGAGCGGTGGAACAATCGCCATAATCGGAACATGTTCATCGTGCGCCTCCGGCGGTAGGTTGGGATTGCTGCGGCGAGCTCAGCCTGCCGTCACGCATGGTAACGGTGGCATCGCAGAATGCGGCCACGTTCGAATCGTGCGTCACCACGACCACGGCCGCGCCGGTCTGTCGTGCGGTCCGCATGAGAATGCTCATGATTTCGTGGCCGGTGGTCTGGTCGAGCGCGCCGGTCGGTTCATCGGCGAAGATGACTGCCGGCTGCGCGGCGAGCGCACGTGCGATGGCGATGCGCTGCATCTGGCCGCCGCTCATTTCGCCGGGACGTTGTTGCGCGAGCTGGCGCAATCCCAATCGTTCCAGCCATAGCATGGCCGTGTCGGTGGCCTGCTGGTAGCTTGCCCGCCCAGCATCATCGGCAGGGCGATGTTTTCGACCGCCGGCAGTTCGGGCAGCAGCTGGCCGGACTGGAAGACGAAGCCGAAGTCGTTGCGGCGCAGTTTGGTGCGCTCGGCGTCGCTCAACCGCGCCAGGTTGGCACCGCGAAACATCACATTGCCGGCTGTCGGGGTGATGATGCCGGCGAGTGCGTGCAGTAACGTCGATTTGCCGGAACCGGACGGTCCCATGACCGCGATGCTTTCGCCTGCCTGGATGCCGAAATCCACGTGATTGAGCGCCAGCATGTGTGTCGGCGTTCGGTGTCGCCTGTTGGGTCGAATAATCCATGACCAGATCGGTCGCCTGAAGTATGTGTTCCATGTTTCCTACGGTACGGAAACGGATTGGTCCCGGCCATCAGACGGCGGGATGAACTTACAGGTTTCCTTCCGGCATGCATCATCCGCAAGGATTAGCGTAATCGCGGACTGCGGATGAGATGCCGTATGTCAGACGAGATGCCAGGAGAGGCGGTGCAGGTCGCTGGGCCCGAATTCAGCGATGGCGTCACGGTGTGCGGCCGAACCGTAACCCTTGTTGTGGGCCCATTCATAGGGTTCATATTGGGGTTGCGCTCCCAGTTCGACCATGAGCCGGTCTCGCGTGACTTTGGCGATGACGGCTGCGGTGGCCACGGTGGCGCAGTACCTGTCGCCCTTCACTTTGGTAGAGACTTCCGCAGGAACCGGCACGTCAGGCGCGTCGAAGGTGTTCAGCGCTTTGGTGATGTAGTCGTTCGGTCCGTCGAGGATCGCACCGACCTTCACCGGCTTGCCGTCAAGCATGCCATCGCCGTCGATGCCGAGTTTCTCTTCCGCTTGGCCGAGTGCGCGCAATGCGGCGATGCCAAGCGCATAGGAGATGCCCCAATCGTCGATTTCCGTGTTGCTGGCCGAGCCGACCGCCCAGGACGCGCACCACGATTTAAGCTCTTCGAATATGGCTTCGCGGCGGTGTTCCGTCAGCATTTTTGGAATCGGCCACGCCGTCGGGCACTTGCAGCGGCGACGAACCGGCCAGGTCGCACGTGCGGATTGCGGCGGCGCCGACCATGACAGGGACCGGCGAGCGAGCCGCGGCCGACCTCGTCGAAGCCGACGATCACGTCGTAGCCGGAGGCCGCGATCGCCCGTTCCATATCCAGCGTGGGCACTACGGAAACGGACATCAGTCGGCAGATCCTTCCGGCACGTCCTTGAACACGTCGTGATGCGCGTCCAGCGTGCTGATGTGGTTCAGCGGCCAATACTTGACCAGACCGACGCCGACCACGTCGGAAACCGGCACGAGGCCGTGCGAGGAATCGTCCTGATGGTAGCGGGAATCGGCGGAATTGGCGCGATTGTCGCCCATGACGAACACATGTCCCGCAGTCACTTTTTCACTGAACGCGAAGGAGCTGGGGTCCACGCCGGAGCGGATGTACGAAGTTTCGTCGATGGCCACACCGTTGACCGTGACCGGCTTGCCGGGCCCCTCGCAGGCCACGGTGTCACCGGGCAGGCCGATAAGTCGTTTGATGAGGTAGTCGCCGCCGAATCGGCCGCTGTTCTCCTGCTGCAGCCAATGGTCGGGGTCCTTAAAGACCACCACGTCGCCGCGCTGGAGCTTGAAGACTTTGGGGGTGAGTTTGCTGGTGATGACCCGGTCGCCCGGTTCGATGGTGTTCAGCATGGAGCCGGACGGAATCACGTAGAAGCCGAACAGGAACATGCGCACCAGCAGCACGATGACGATGGGTATGCCGCACCAGATCAGGGGGTGTCTCGTAAGCCGAAGCTTTCCTCGCTTTCGACTCTTCTTCTGGCATGCTTCATGGGATTCCTTACCGTCCGGTTTCACGCACTGGCCCCTATCATAGCGGCCCAATATAGAAAATCGGCTCCTCGACGGGTTGCCGAAGAGCCGATTCCACGCTTTATTTGCGATTCGAACTCACTTCTCGGAGGTTGTCGCGGCGCTCGACGATACGAGCGGCCTTTACCGCGCAGGTTGCGCAGGTAGTACAGCTTGGCGCGGCGCACACGGCCCTTACGGACGACCTTGATGGAGTCGATGGACGGGGAGTGCACCGGGAAGCGACGCTCCACACCAGTGCCGAAGCTGATCTTGCGGACCACGAAGGTCTCACGCACGCCAGCGCCCTTACGAGCGATCACCACGCCGGTGAAAGCCTGCAGACGGGAGTTGTTGCCTTCCTTGATCTTCACGTTGACTTCAACGGTGTCACCGGGACGGAAAGCCGGGATTTCCTCGGCCGGCTTCAGGTGCTTGGCGTCAAATGCCTCAATAGCGTTAACCATTGTGTTTCCTCGAGTCGCCGCCGCATATCGGCGCACAGGTAAGGGCTTCGTACGGCGTTCTTGCGATTGCCGTCTCGGCCTGTTCTTCCGCTCCGCAGGTCTGCCTGCGAAGGGTTGCCGATCCGCCGGAAATATTGCGATTGCGCACGTCCGCAGCTACCTTCGGACGTTCCGGCTGGACCTGAAGAAAAGCGGGATTATGCGGCGTCCCGCCTTTCGGCACAGCAATAATCAAAAATACCCCATCCGCAAGACACGGATGGGGCATCTCGTTCAGCCACACGTCACGCGGCTTTATGCGCGCCGATCGTGAGTCAGGACTCGCGATACGAACAGCCCAGCGGGCTGTTCGTGGCGGCTCTCAGAGAAAGAGTCGCGCGCGACACCAGGCACAGCGTTCTGCCCAAAGGTCAGAACTCACGGTTCGCGCGGTAGAACTTGATCAGGCTCTGGGTGGACGGATCCTGGGCGGCCAGGGCGTCGTCGTCCTGGGAGATGGCCGGGGTGATCTGCTTGGCCAGCTGCTTGCCGAGCTCGACGCCCCACTGGTCGTAGGAGTCGAGGCCCCAGACGGTGCCTTCGACGAAGGTGATGTGCTCGTACAGGGCGATGAGCTCGCCGACTGCGAACGGGGTCAGGGCCACGCCGAAGATGGAGGTGGTCGGACGGTTGCCGGTGAACACGCGGGCCGGGACGATCTCCTCCGGGGTGCCTTCGGCGCGCACTTCGTCGGCGGTCTTACCGAACGCCAGGGCCTTGGTCTGGGCGAAGTAGTTGCCCAGGAACAGCTCGTGCACGTCCTGGTCGCCGTCCCTTGGTCGGGTTCGGGGTGTTCACGAACGCGATGAAGTCGGCCGGGATGAGCTGGGTGCCCTGGTGGATCAGCTGGTAGAAGGCGTGCTGGCCGTTGGTGCCCGGCTCGCCCCAGAAGATCTCGCCGGTCTCGGAGGTGACCGGGGTGCCGTCCCAACGCACGGACTTGCCGTTGGACTCCATGGTCAGCTGCTGCAGGTAGGCCGGGAAGCGGTGCAGGTACTGGTCGTACGGCAGCACGGCGTGGGAGGCGACCTTGAAGAAGTTGCGGTACCACGTTCAGCATGCCGAGCAGCACGACGACGTTCTTCTCGAACGGGGTGTTGGCGAAGTATTCGTCGATCTCGTGGAAGCCGTGCAGGAACTCCTCGAAGCGGGCCGGGCCGAAGACCACGGCGAGGGAGGTGCCGACGGCGGAATCGACGGAGTAACGGCCGCCGACCCAGTTCCAGAAGCCGAACGCGTTGTTCGGGTCGATGCCGAACTCGGCGACCTTCTCCAGGTTGGTGGAGACGGCGACGAAGTGCTTCTTGATGGCTTCGGCGTTCTTGGCGTCGGAACCGTCGATGGCGCCCTTGGCCTTGAGCTCTTCGAGCAGCCAGGTGCGGGCCTCACGGGCGTTGGTCAGGGTTTCCAGGGTGGTGAAGGTCTTGGAAACGATGATGAACAGGGTGGTCTCCGGATCGAGGCCCTTGGTCTTCTCGGCCAGGTCGTTCGGGTCGATGTTGGAGATGTAGCGGGCGGAGATGCCGGCGTCGGCGTACGGCTTCAGAGCCTCGTACACCATGACGGGGCCCAGGTCGGAACCACCGATGCCGATGTTGACCACGGTCTCGATCTTCTTGCCGTCACGCCGGTCCACTCGCCGGGCGGACCTTGTCGGCGAACGCGTAGATGCGGTCGAGCACCTCACGCACGTCCTTGACGGTGTCCTGGCCGTCGACGATGTACTTGCCCTCGTCTTCGACCGGGCGGCGCAGCGCGGTGTGCAGCACGGCGCGGTCTTCGGTGTTGTTGATGTGCACGCCGGTGTACATGGCCCTTTGGTGCGCTCATCGAGCTTGACGGCCTTGGCCAGGTCGGCGAACAGCTGCAGGGTCTCCGGCTTGATCAGGTTCTTGGACGAGATCGAAGTGCAGGTCGCCGGCGTCGAAGGACAGCTTGTCGACGCGCTCGGCGTCCTCGGCGAACCACTTCTTGAGGCTCACGCCTTCGGCCTGCAGCTCGTCGTAGTGCTTCTGCAGGGCAGCCCTCAGGGGTCTGGGTGGCGTCAACGGGAGGATTGATGGCCATGTTGATAGGTCCTTTCATCATCACTGTGAAGCGGAACGTGACGGTGGAATCTCGTTCGATTTTCACGGCACGAGCCGTTTTCTTCACCTCACAAGATACTCACAAAAAGCCGACAGAACAACACAAAAATGTTTCCCGAGTTAACACATTCGGTCGGAAGCGCGATATACCGCGGTTCCGACCACTTTTCAGCGGCGACATGCCAGATAAACGACGATTACTGAAATCGTATGCAACGTTCAGCGGGAAAGCTTCAACGCACGTGAAAACGGCTGTCGTATGCAACGATCGCATTACGATTACGTACGCAACTTACGCACGACCACGCACGCGGCTTACGCAAGTCAGGCGATGGCGGCGAGCAGGAAGTGCGCGCCGGTCATCATGACCAGGCCGATGATCGCGGACACGGACAGCGAGAAGCCGGCGAGTTTCGCATTGCCGAGCACTTCGTCGGTGAACAGGGTGGAGAACACGGCGATTGGCGCGAGGCAGCACATCACCACGGCTTCGCGCACATTGGCGCCGAACGGCAGCACGAACCATGCGCAGACGGCGGACAGCAGGCCGAATGGCAGTCGCAGGCCGATGATCTTCAGCAGCTTCATCACATCGTCACGGCCGGCGGGCAGGTCCATCAGCATGCCGACCATCAGCATGGCGACGAACGAGTTGGCGTTGGCGAGCGGCTCAACGAACGTGGCCACGACGGCGGGGATCTTCACATTGGCAAGCATGAGCACGATCATGACCAGGTAGGTGTCGAACGGGATGGAGCCGAAGAAGCCTTTCGCCACGTTGCGTAGCAGCGCGTGGCGTGCCAGCCGGCGGGCATCGCGATCCTTGGGTTTCGTATACGGCAGCACCGGCGCATGCCCCTGGTACTGCTCGTCCAAGGTCTTGCCGGGCTGGATGTGCAGGAGGGTCTGCGTCATGACGTTCGTGCCGGCCGCCACCATCACGCAGTTGCCGATGTCGAACATGGCCGCTGGCACGATCGCCGCGGTGCCGAGAAACGCCTGTACCACGGGGAAGCAGAAGCAGCCGATGTTGAAGCCGGAACCGTTGAGCATGGTGAACGCGCGATCCTGCACAGGCGTGTAACGTGTGGTGAGGAAGATGAGCACGGGCGGGATGAACGCGACCACGAAGCCGAAGACGGAGATCCACAGCATGCTGGAATCATGCGGGTTCGTGGCGAACGAGTAGATGATGGCGCAGGGCAGAACCAGGTTGAACAGGGCGACCTGCATGATGCGGTAGTCGCGGTTTTTGAATTTGCCGGCGCGTTTGAACAGGTAGCCGGTGAGGATGATGGCCAGCAGCGCGATTGGCTGAATTAACGTGGACATGTGCGCGAGATGGGACTTGAACCCACACGTCAAAGACACAGGAACCTAAATCCTGCGCGTCTACCAATTCCGCCACTCGCGCAATCACCATCCGCGCACGGCGAAAACCGATACGCACGAATGCACATATGCAAAACCCTAGATGCTCGGAAAACCTCCGAACATCTAGGGCAGTGGAGCCACTTGACAGAATCGAACTGTCGACCTGCTCATTACGAGTGAGCCGCTCTACCGACTGAGCTAAAGTGGCGCAATGCCCGGTAAGCATACGCTAGCCGCGCACAAGAAACAAAGCATAGCGGAAAAAACCGGACGAGCACAAATCGCACGCACGCCATCCAGTGTCGTGCGCCACGGCAAGCGCCCGTCGCGGCCGTCATCCGATGTTATTTGACCAGCGCTTCGATCGATGCGACCAGCGCGCGCAGCGCCTTTTTCGCCACGATGGGAGACCGCGTTCTTCTCGGCCGGCTCCATTTCGGCGGACGTGAGCTTTTTCGCCGGCGTCGACCGCACGCTGCGGCTGATCGTTCGGCACAAACAGCGGATCGTAGCCGAAACCGTTGGCGCCGCGCGGGGCACGCAGCAGCACGCCCGGCATTTCGCCGACTTCGACGGTTTCGCTGGCGATCGTGTACGGCTTATCATCATCCGCACCGTCCGTCTTACGCTCTCCTGGCACGACCAGCGCGGCGGCGCAGCGGAACCGTGCGGTGCGCTTGCTGTCGGGGATGTCGGCCAGCTGCTTGAGCAGCAGCGCGTTGTTGGCCTTGTCGTTGCCGTGCTCGCCGGCCCAGCGTGCGGACAGAATGCCCGGCGCGTTGCCCATGACGTCCACGATCAGGCCGGAATCGTCCGCGACTGCCGGGCAGCCGGTGCGTTCGGCCACGTCGCGCGCCTTGATGAGCGCGTTCTCCTGGAAGGTCACGCCGTCCTCGACCGGATCGGGCAATCCCAGGGAGCCTGCGGAGACGAGCTCGATGTCGGCGGCGTCCGCGCCGAGACGTTCCTCGAGAATGCGGCGGATTTCCGCCAGTTTGCCTTCGTTATGCGTGGCGACGATGATCTTCATGCCTTACGGTTCCTTCCGTCGTTTTCCGACTTATATCTGTTTGCGTTGTTCCATGCGCGCCGAGTCGCCGGCATCGGACCGTCAACGTCCTACATTCAGCGCATGCCGTGCCGTCGATCGGCTCAGTCGAGCGCGAGCGCGGCGCGTTGGGCGGCCTGCAGCTCCCTGTTGCCCTTTTTCGGCGAGGTCGAGCAGGGTGTTGAGTTCGGCGCGGCTGAACGGACGATGCTCGGCGGTGCCCTGGATCTCGATGAAGTCGCCGGAACCGGTCATGGCCACGTTCATGTCGGTCATGGCCTGACTGTCTTCAATGTATGGCAGGTCCAGCATCGGCTTGCCGTTGATCACGCCGACGGAGACGGCGGAAACCCAGTCCTTGAGCACACGGTCGGCGGACTTGACGTGCTTGTGTTCCTCGGCCCAATGCATCGCGTCGACGAGCGCCACGTACGCGCCGGTGATCGAAGCGGTGCGGGTGCCGCCGTCGGCCTGAAGCACATCGCAGTCAAGCTGAATCTGATTTTCGCCGAGCGCCTTCATATCGACGACGCCACGCAGGCAGCGGCCAATCAGTCGGCTGATTTCGTGGGTACGGCCACCGATTTTGCCACGTACGGATTCACGGTCGGTGCGTTCGGCGGTGGCACGCGGCAGCATCGAGTATTCGGCGGTGACCCAGCCGAGGCCGGAGTCCTGCGCCAACGCGGCACACCGGGAGTAAAAGTGGCGGTGCACATCACGCGCGTGTTGCCGCATTCGATGAGCACGGAGCCTTCCGGAACGTCCGTGAAATGCCGGGTGATGCGCACCGGGCGCAGTTCGTCCACCTTGCGTCCGTCCGCACGCACCACGGTCTGGTCGCCCAACATATCCTTAATCGCTACCATTGCTGTTCTGCACTTCGCTTTCCGCTGATTTCGGCTTTTGCCGCTGTCCGATTACTCGTCTTTTCAGCATTCGACCCTATCACCAGCCAAGCACGCCGCGCCTCGAGACCCCTCCTGCACGTATGATGGGATGCAACCAAAGATTGGCCACCGTGGGTCCTACACTTATGGTCAGTTTCACCAAAAGTCAAGAAAGGCTTTGGAAATGCTGGATTATTCACCCGCACTCATGACCGACATGTACGAATACACCATGCTTGACGCATGCCTGAAGGACGGCACCGCCAACCGCAAGTGCGTATTCGAGATCTTCACCCGGCATCTGCCGCTGGGCCGCCACTATGGCGTGGCTGCCGGACAGGGGCGCATCCTCGACGCGCTCGAGAAGTTCCACCTCGACGACAACGACCTGAAATTCCTCGCCGACCGCAAGGTGGTCAGCCCGGAAACCATCAAATGGCTGGAGAACTTCCACTTCTCCGGCTCCATCAAGGGCTACCGCGAAGGCGAGATGTTCTTCCCGAACTCGCCGATCCTGCAGGTCGAAGGCACGTTCGGCGAATGCACGCTGCTGGAAACGCTGCTGCTGAGCATTCTGAATTACGATTCCGCCGTCGCCTCCGCCGCGTCCCGCATGGTCAGCGCGGCGAAGGACCGCCGTGCATGGACATGGGAGGCCGCCGCACCAACGAATGGGCCGCCGTCGCAGCCGCCCGCGCCGCCGTGGTGGGCGGATTCAAGGGCACCGCCAATCTGCTGGCCGCGCAAATGTACGGCCTCAAGGCCATCGGCACCGCCGCGCATTGCTTCACCCTGGTGCACGACGACGAGCGGAGCGCCTTCGAATCGCAGATCGCCGCGCTTGGCAAGAACACCACGCTGCTGGTCGACACGTACAACATCGAAGAGGCCGTGAAGACGGCCGTCGACGTGGCAGGCCCCGAACTGGGCGGCGTGCGCATCGATTCCGGCGACCTCGCGTCCCTCGCGCAGCGCGTACGCAACCAGCTGGACGCGCTCGGCGCCACCAACACGAAGATCACCGTCACCAACGACCTCGACGAATACGCGCTGGCCGCACTGCAGACCGCACCGGTCGACTCCTACGGCGTGGGCACCATGCTCGTCACCGGCTCGGGCGCCCCGACCTGCGCGATGGTCTACAAGCTCACCGAACGCGAGAACTCCGCCGGCGAAATGCAGCCGGTCGCCAAGAAGTCGAAGGACAAGGCCACCGTTCCGGGCCGTGCAAGCTCGCCTTCCGCTCCTACGAATACTCGCTGGCCGACTGCGAACACGTCATCTCCGGCTCCGAAGACAAGCTCGCCGCATACCAGCCGGAAGACGGCTGGAAGGACCTGCTCGTCGACTACGTCACCAATGGCGAGAACCACAGCGAATACCAGGGCCACGACGCGATCGTCAACGCGCACAACTACCGCGCGCAGGCGCTCGCCGAACTGCCGATCGGCGCGCAGAGCCTGATGAAGGGCGATCCGGTCATCCCGACCGAAGTCACCGTGCTGTGACGTCCGTCATGGAGTAAAGCGCCCTGTACAGCGCAAAAGACATAACAAAAACCGACTCCCGGTGAATCACCGGCGTCGGTTTTTGCATAACATACGACGTTGCGCCGCACTCGGTCGCCGCACCCAGCCGCCATATTCAATCGCCACGTTCAGCCACCGCAACCGGCGGCATGAATCGGCAACATGGTCGAACGGCAATCAGAACGAGCTGTTCATCATCTCGTCATAGATGCGCTTGCAATCCGGGCACACCGGGTAATGCGTGGGGTCACGCTTCGGCACCCACCTTGCCGCACAACGCCACAACCGGACGACCCGTCATCTTCGATTCGGCGATACGGTCACGCGACACATAATGCGCGAAACGGTCGGCATCGCCATTGCCACCGTCATCAAGCTTCGTTTCCTCTTCAGGACGTTCCAGAACGGCGGTACCGGTACCCGCATCCGGGTTGGACAGCGGCGAAACCGGATCGTCGGATCCGAACAGGCCATCGAAAATCGCAAATGCCATAATTAAGACTCCTCACACAAGCCGCAATCGCGGCCCCACTGCCTTCCATCATAGCCGAGCCGCATTGCGCCGCCACCCGTATGCACGAACCGCGCCAACACGGGCATACGCCGATGTTGCACGTTCTCAACCAATCGCGGTACGCTTAAGGTTATGACAATTGCAGTTTGCCCCGGGTCGTACGACCCAGTGACCGCCGGCCA